>JAEIGA010009098.1_pt1 | contig 15024 bp, 17 predicted proteins | sample 9270691 | NCBI WGS metagenome assembly JAEIGA01 (sample SAMN17057246, study PRJNA624740) | gut metagenome | biome: biome; isolation source: fecal sample | host: Bos grunniens | place: China: Xizang | collected 2019
CAAATAATGCATACATTTAGCTCACAGTTATGTATGAACCGTAAAAACGGTTTGGAAGCCGACGATATCACATACATCGAACGAATCATTGTCCTACACAACCCCGAACGCAACAAAATTTTTATTTTGTTGCGTTCGTTGCGTTTATTGTAGCACAGAGGAATATTCGTGTCAAGGGCTTTAATGCCCTTCCCTTTATTAGATGCGGAGCTGATTGGAATACAAACTCATATATAATTGGATTTCTTATATTATTCGTTAGTGTTAACATAGATTTTAAAGTTTACGATTATCGCAAAATGAATTTTATCTCCAATTAAGGAAGTTAGATTTAACTGTCAGTCTTAACTCGTTTTTATCCTTACTCCCCCAAAATCAGCAAAAGGTCTTTACATTTCTTCTGTTTCTGTATAAAATATAAGTAACCTATCTTTCATTCCGGAGGAAATATATATGAGCGTTAAGAGGATCGGCATTCTGACCAGCGGCGGCGACGCACCCGGTATGAATCCCTGCGTCCGTGCAGTTGTCCGTACTGCTATTTATCACGGTGTTGAGTGCTATGGAATTCGTCGCGGCTATAATGGGCTTATTTCCGGCGATATTATCAAACTGGACGAAAAAAGCGTTGGCCACACGATCAATCGTGGTGGTACCATACTCTATACCGCCCGTAGCAAGGAATTTATGACCGAAGAAGGCCAGCGGAAGGCTGTTTCCACCTGCAAATTCCTTGGTCTTGACAGCATCATCGCCATCGGCGGCGATGGTACTTTCCGCGGTGCCCGTGCCTTAAGCAAATATGGCATTAATGTGATCTGTATCCCTGCTACAATAGATAATGACATTAGCTGCACCAATTACTGTATTGGCTTTGATACTGCTGCCAATACAGCCATCGAATGCATCGACAAACTGCGTGATACCATGCAGTCTCACGAGCGCTGCTCTGTTGTGGAGGTCATGGGCCGCAATGCCGGTTTCCTTGCCATGTACGTGGGTCTGGCAGTGGGCGCTACCGCTGTTTTGGTTCCTGAAAAACCCATTGATTTCGAGAAAGATGTCATAGAAAAAATCCGCAGAGCAAGATTCAACGGATTCACCCACTATATGATCGTTGTGGCCGAAGGCGCCGGCTCTGCAGCGGACATTGCTGCGCAGATCAAGGAAGCTATCGATTTGGATCCTCGAGTAACAGTTCTTGGACATATTCAGCGTGGTGGCGTTCCCACAGGCCGAGATCGTGTCAACGCCACAAAGATGGGATACATGGCGGTAGAATTGCTGCTGGAAGGCAAAACCAATCGCGTGGTCTGCACTCACGACGGCGGCTACACTGATATCGACATTGACGAAGGCCTGGCCCTCTGCAAGAGTATCCAGCAGATCGAAGTGGATGTTCTGGCAGCCATGACGGGCATCTGACCCCTCCCCTTTCCCCTATCATAATCAAAAAAAGAGTGCGTTCCTGTTTCGGAATGCACTCTTTTTATGCTTTGGGATGACACTTGGCGTAGACAGCTTTTAGCTTGTTATTCACCATGTGTGTATACATCTGAGTGGAAGAAATGTCGCTGTGGCCCATCAGCTCCTGCAGAGAGTCCAAATCTGCGCCATTTTCCAGCAGGTGCACCGCAAAGCTGTGGCGCAGTGTGTGTGGCGTGATTTCCTTCTCGATATGAGCGGTATTCTGATAGTGCTTCAGGATTTTCCAGAAGCCCTGACGGCTCATACGGGCACCGACTATATTAACAAACAAGGCCTTTTCAGAAGAATCGGCAAGCATAGAAGTGCGGATTTCTTCAATATAGACCTTTAAGCTCCGCAGTGCTGCAGGATAAAGCGGAATAGAACGGGTCTTTCTGGCACCGCTACACTTGATGATGCCCAACTCTAAATTGACATCGTCCACATCCAGACTCAGTAGTTCAGTAACACGAACACCGGTTGCATACATGGTTTCCAGCATTGCCTTGTCGCGGTAGCCTTTCGGATCAACGCAGGCAGGTTGAGCCAGCAGCAGTTCGATTTCACGGCCGGTAAGAATCTGGGGCAGTTTCTTCTCCCTCTTTTCGATCCGAATGTCGAAAACCGGAGAATGATCCATAAAACCGGAAGAAATCAAATATGCATAGAAATTCTTCAGGCTTGCCACATTTCTGGACTGGGTGGCGCTGGAACGGCCCTCCTCGATCATGTGTGCGAGGTAGCCCTGGATATGCAGTTGTTCCACATCCGTCAGTTCGATCTCTTCATATGTATACAGGTAATCAGCAAACTGCCGGATATCCCGCATATAGGAAGAGACGGTGTTGGCGGATGCCTGCTTTACCTTCAGCAGATAATTTTCATAAGCACGGATTAGATCCAGCATGAGCGGCAACCTTTCTATTCGATCGATTCAAACACACAGCAACGAAAAAGGCCCGGCTTTTCTCCAAAGAATTAAGACAGGAGCGAAGCCAAAGGCAAAATTGGCGATACTATGTAAATTTACATTGCTCCCTTACTATACCCTATAAATCCGCCAAATTCAAGCCGAATTTGAACGAAATATGTATTTTTGTCAATTATGACCATTTTTATGTTAACATCGTTATGTTAACCGAAGCAACCCGAAAGTTGATAAAGTATGCAAAACCGTAGATATGGTCAGCAGTACCATCATGCCACACTATATATGGGTGCAGAGGACATTTGTGCAAATTTTATCGATGGGGTAAATTTAGTTTACCCCATCGCGCAGATTGTGCATTTTAACGAAAACGGTATTTGTACTTCCCTTTCCTGTTTCTGTTTTTGGGCAGGATATTCACCAGAAATGCTACTGCGCTGCCAATCGCCACCATAATCGCACCAGTCCCAAGTCCTTCAAAACCACTGCCAAAGATCAGCACGCCTCCCAATAGGAGACATAAATAACTGACGACTGCTGTAGCAACGCATTGGATTGTGATGTGACTCCGCATCCCCGTTGTGGCGGCAAGAACCCCTATAAAGGATGCGATCGCAATCGATGCCTCAGCGGCTAATCTTACACTGTCTTCGTGCAGTAATTGCCCATGTACCAAATAAGTAATCGTTACTGTTAGAATCAACAATGTCAGTATACATACAATTGTTCCCAAGGCCACCGCACCGGGCACCGAGTGAAATAGATTTTTGGTTTTTATTCGAATCATTTACTCCCCTCCCTACTGGCAACTGTATGTCCTGATTGACGCAAAAAGAACAGCGCTCCCGTTTCGGGAGCGCTGTGTACATCAATGGGGTTATTCAGCAGTTTCAGCGGGAGCGGTCATGGCATTGAACTTCTCGCGGGTGCTACGGACATCAGCCAGAGCGCGGGCAACAGCTTCTTCAGTCTGACGCAGGGACTCGTCCATGTAGTCATTGCCAACCTTACGCAGAGACGCAATCTGAGCCTTGGTCTGCTCAACCATCTCAGCGCACTGACGCTTGGCTTCCAGATAAATGGTCTGCTGGGACAGAAGATGGGCAGCCTCTTCATTGGCCTTGCGGATGATGCCTTCAGCTTCACGGCGTGCCTGTGCAATCAGATCATTGCGGGATTCCACGATGGAGCGGGCCTGCTTCAGCTCAGCAGGCATCTGGGCGATGATCTCGTCCAGCATATCCAGAACCTTATCCCGTTCCAGGATACACTTATCAGCGCCCAGAGGCAGCGCACGGGCGTCCTGAACCAAGTCGTATAATGTAGTGATGATCTCTTCAATATGATGCTCGTTCATTTAGGGATTCCTCCTTGACGTATTTCATGAATTCTGTTTTGAAAGTCCGGAATGATGGATTCCGGTAGGAAGTCGGACAGATCCGCGTCATAGTGGCCCAATTCCTTGACCGCGCTGGAACTCATGTACATATACTGATGCTCAGCAGTCAGAAACATGGTGTCCAGATTCGGATTGATTTTATGATTGATGAGCGCCATTTGAAACTCATTTTCAAAATCCGAACCGGCACGCAGACCTTTTACAATTACACAGCCGCCCTTGCGCCTGGCATACTCTGCCAGCAATTCACTGGAGTAATCCACCTCAACATTGGGGATATCCGCAGTTACCCGACGAATCATAGCCACCCGTTCTTCTAATGTGAACATAGGGTTTTTACCAGCATTGACCATTACGCAGACGATCAACTTGTCAAAAATACTGGCAGCACGGCGGATAATGTTCAGGTGGCCGCTGGTGACAGGATCGAAGCTACCGGGATAGATAGCAATCTTCATTTCATCCATCCTTTCTGTAAAGGGTCAGCAGCGTTTTGCCGTATTTATAGTCTTTAGACCGGGAAAAACCTTCATAATCCCAGAGAAGTTCCTTTCCCAAAGGTCGTTCGCATACTATTATACCACCAGATTGTAAAATGTCAATTTCCGATATCTTTTTTAGCGCATTTTCCAAAAAAACTTCGGCATACGGGGGGTCAAGGAAAATAATATCGAATTTTTCCGAGGTTGTAGCTAAATAACGCAAATAATCGCTATGAACTACCCTACCCTGTCCTTCCAACTTGGTACGGCGCAGATTCTCCTTGATCAACTTGCACGCTGTATCGCCTTCATCAACGAAGACAGCATTTTTTGCGCCACGGCTGAGCGCTTCAATGCCAAGCTGGCCCGTACCTCCAAACAAATCCAAAACTCGGGTATTCGGAATCTCATACTGAATGATGCTGAAGAGTGCTTCCTTTACACGATCCGCTGTAGGTCGAGTTTGCAGGCCCTCCGGGGTCTTTAAAACAATTCCTCTGGCAGATCCTGTGATGACTCGCATACGGTTCCATCCTCCTCTGTCTTTCTAAAATGGTGATACACTGCAGCTGCAGCATCCTTCGGAAGCATGCGTTCCAACTCATGGAGATCTGCTGCAGCGATAGCGGTGATAGATTTGAATTTCTTAAGAAGATCCTGTTTTCGCTTTGGGCCGATGCCAGGGATGCCGTCCAACTGGGAGTAACGCAGACGCTTGCTTCGCAGATTCCGGTGATAGGTAATAGCAAAACGGTGGGTCTCCTCCTGTATATTTCCGACGAAAGAGAAAATTGCCTGATTCGTATCAATTGATATCTCCTGCCCCTGAGGAGACACCAGCGCCCGTGTACGGTGCCGATCATCTTTAACCATACCGAACACAGGAAAGCTCAGTTTCAGCCCCTGAAGTACTTCCAGAGCCACCTGAGCATGGACAATGCCGCCATCGATCAGCAGTAATGACGGTGGCTCACTAAATCCTTTATCTCCCTGAAGATAATGTGTGAATCTTCGGGTCAACACCTGGCGCATGGAGGCATAATCATCCTGGTCTGTCAGCTCTTGAATCTTAAACCGTTTGTAGTCAGACCGTCGGGGCTTGCCGTCCTGGAATACTACCATGCCGGCAACGATGTCAGTACCGGAAATATTGGAAATATCATAAGACTCAATTCGATGAGGCGGTTCAATCCCCAGGCATTTACCAAGAAGAGTCAGTGATGCGCTGACACGCTCTTCTTTGTCAGTTAAACGCTCCGCTTCTTCAAGGGCATTTTTATTGGCAAGGTCCACCAGATGAGCATTATCGCCACGTTGAGGAACGCATATACGGGTTTTTCTACCGGTAGTTTCCAATAAATACTGAGAAAACAGTTCCGAATCCTCCATAGCAAAAGGAAGAAGCAGGAACTTCGGTGCAAATCCACTACGCAGATAATACTGCTTTACAAGGCTCGATACCGCCGCGGTTTTATCCTCGGGACGAAGGAACACTTCGTAATCCTTATCCAGCAGATTACCTTCTGAATAATGAAGCACTGCAAGACAAGCCTTAGACTCTGTCTCACCGTAGCCTACAACATCCGTATCCGCCTGAGTCAAAGCCGTTACCAGTTGCTTTTGCCCAAGTGCTTCTACCGCATGCAGGCGATCACGAAGCGCCGCCGCCTGCTCGAATTCCAGATTTTCCGCTGCATTCTGCATCTGGGTACGGATCTGTGCAGCAACACCCCTGTATTCGCCCTGAAGGAGCTTTCTTGCCTGGTCAATACGCTGTCCATACTCTGCCTGGGACATCTTCTCCTGGCACCATCCGGAGCATAAATTCATGTGATAGTTGAGACAAGGACGTTCCTTGCCGATATCCCTTGGAAATACTCGGCTGCATTGGGGCAACAACAAGGTCTGTTCGATAGCGTGGATCACATTCTGGGTAGTACCACGGCTACCAAAGGGGCCAAAATACTCCGCTCCATCCTGAGCGGCCTTTGCGACCAGAGAAAGTCTGGGATATGTTTCTTTTCTGTCCAGACGAATATAGGGATACCCCTTATCATCCTTGAGAAGAATGTTGTATTTAGGCATGTGACGTTTGATCAGGCTGCATTCCAGTACCAGTGCTTCGAATTCGGATGCTGCCACGATTACATCGAAATGGTGAATCTTGCTGACCATCAAACGGGTCTTAGGAGTATGAGAAGCGGTTTCCTGAAAATATTGACTGACTCTGTTCTTCAGCTTCTTGGCTTTTCCAACATAGATTACAGTATCATCCTTGTCCCGCATTATGTACACACCGGGAGCTAGTGGCAATGATAGGGCCTTGTCTTTGAGTTCATCAAAAGTCATAAAATCACCATCCGGGAAAAGATAACCGCCTCAATGCTGCGGCACTGAGGCGGTCAGATACGTCGATAGATCAATAGACATCCCGCAGCAGCAGAGTCTCCAGTGCGCTGACGGCGGCTTCAGCATCACTACCATCGGCAATCAGCGTGACTTCGGTGCCGGTGACGATGCCCAGGGACATGATACCCAGAAGACTTTTTGCGTTCATACGGCGGCTGCCGGATTCCATCCAGATCATGCTGGAGAATTCGTTGGCCTTCTGAACAAAGTATGTAGCCTGCTTGTTGTGCAAGCCGGACTCACAGCGGACAAGAATTTCCTTACTGTACATAAAAACACTCCTTATCACCGATTTGGTCAGTTTCGGTTTACACCAATATCATAGTCAAAATTGGGGGAAATGTCAACACAGGAAATGAAAATTCATTTCAATTCCGCAATAGTAACACCATCTTCACCCTCACCATAGACGCCAAGACGGTATTTTTTGACAAATTTGTTCATTTTCAGGGACTGCTGGACAGCAGCGCGGAGTGCGCCAGTTCCCTTGCCGTGGATAATGCGGACAGAAGAAAGATTACCCCGCATAGCTTCGTCAATATACCGTTCCAAAACAATGACAGCATCCACAGAGTCCATGCCACGCAAATCCACTTCGGATGCGGTAGCAGTCATTTTCATTTCTCGTCCGGAGTGAGCAGGACGTCCTCCCTTAGCCTTGTAGGGGTTCTCGTTCTCCAGCAGGTAGATTTCATCCGCCTTTGCATTGAGCTTCATAATGCCTGCCTGAAGCTGATAGGAGCCATCTTTGTTAATCGCAATAACCGAAGCCTTGGTGCCCAGTTTCAGCAATTCCACCGTATCACCCACCAAAATACCACGGGTAGCGGCAGGACGATGTTTTTCCGGCTGAGCGGAACGGAGTTTGTCTTCCGCTTCATTCAGCGTACGGCGCAGTTCTGCCTGACGCTGATTAATACCGGTGGTATCGGCAGAGTCCATCAACTGCTTGCGAAGGGTTTTCAGCTCTTCAGAAGCAATATTGGCAGCAGCCCGGGCCTCCTCGATGATATACTGAGCTTCCTTGCGGGCGGCTTCCATAGCCTTTTCCCGTTCCTTTTGGAGCTGTAGGCTGTATTCCTCGCTCTGTCGCTTAATGCTTTCCGTTTCCCGACGAAGTCGTTCAGCTTCCACACGTGCAGATTCCATCTGTTGGCGCTGCTGCTCAAGCTGGGAGAGAACATCTTCAAAATCCTTGTCGGATTTGCTGACCAAATCCCCTGCTTCCTTCAGAATCTCCTCGGAAAGGCCAAGCTTCCGGGAGATGGCGAATGCGTTTGACTTACCGGGAATGCCAATCAGCAACTTGTAGGTAGGCCTCAGAGTCTCCACGTCGAATTCGCAGGATGCATTAATAACACCCTTTGTACGCATCGCGTAGAGCTTTAGTTCGGCATAGTGAGTGGTAGCCACAACGCGGCTACCCATCTTTCGGCAGAATTCAATGATAGCAGTGGCCAGAGCAGCACCCTCAGCGGGGTCCGTACCAGCACCCAATTCATCAAACAGAACCAGCGTGCGGTCATCGCACTGTTCAACAACATCTACAATGGTGCGCATATGGCTGGAGAAAGTGGAAAGGGACTGAGCAATGGACTGCTCGTCACCAATATCAGCCAAGATGGCATCAAAAGTAGACAGCTGGCTGCCATCCCCTGCCGGAATGTGCAGGCCGCATTCTGCCATCAGGGTCAAAAGTCCCACTGTTTTCAGTGTAACCGTCTTGCCGCCGGTATTGGGGCCTGTGATGATCATCGAGTCAAAATCCGAACCCAGGCGAACAGAGATGGGTACGACCGCCTTAGGGTCGATGAGGGGATGTCGAGCATTGCGCAACTCGATCCTGCCATTGCAATTCATGATGGGTGCCCAGGCACGCATCCGATATCCAAGCTTTGCCTTAGCGAAGATCACATCCAGCTCCACCAGCATCTGATAGTCCATATTGATGGCGTCACGGTAACCTGCACACTCGGCGGACAGTTCAGCAAGGATCCGTTCAATTTCCTTCTTTTCCTTAATTTCTAATTCACGAAGGGCATTGTTGGCATTCACCGCAGACATTGGCTCCACGAAATAGGTGCCACCGGAAGAAGAAACATCATGTACCAAGCCGGGTACATCGTTCTTGCACTCGCTCTTAACTGGCACCACATAACGCCCCTGGCGAATAGTGATGATGGGCTCCCGGAGGTATTTGGAATAAGCAGGAGAAGAAATGATCTTCTGCAGGGTGTCCCGAATCTTACCGGCCTGAACACGCATATGTCTGCGAATATCGGACAGCGCAGGAGATGCGTTATCGGCAATCTCCTCTTCGGAAAGTATAGCACCGAAAATCTTGTCTTCCAGATATTTGTTGGGGGTCAGGGCTGCGAACATGGAATCAAGAACCGTTTTCTTCTCGTCTTCGGATACATAACCCTTGATATTCCGAGCGCAGCGCAGAATACCGCCAATCCGCAGAAGTTCAATAGGCTGCAGCGTACCTCCACGCTCAGCACGTTCTAAAGATGCGGACATATCCATCACATCGCCGAAAGCGGGATTACCCTTTCGAGTGCATAGATCTGAAGCGTCCTGGGTCTGCTGCAACATTAACTGCACATCTTCCAAATCAGAAGTTGGGCGCAGACGCATACAAGCTTCCCGTCCGCCAACCGAACCGGCGCAAGAAGACAGCATCTCCAAAACCTTATCCAGTTCCAGTTTCAGCAAAGATTTTTCGTATAATTCAGACATGATTTTGCTCCAAAATAGTCAAATAAGTAAACTCTTATAAAAATCCAATGTGGAAAATCCCCGCTCCAGCTGGGTGGTGAGATACCCTTCCGTCACAGCGGAAAGCTGCTGAAGAGAGTCAGCACCGATTTCAAAACCAAACAGCTTCTTGGGGTCGCAATAGACGATGTAACGCATGGCTTCCAGAGTTCCTGGAGATACGGGCATCCGGATGCCGGGAGAACCGGAATTGCGGCAATCCAGGCACTCCAAATGGCCCTCGGAAAGATCGAAGCGGTCTGCCGATAAGCTGCCGCAGCTGTGGCAACCGATCAGGTCCGGGGTATAACCAGCCATGGAAGCAGCGCGCAGCTCAAAAACGGATTTTACCATGTTGACATCCTTATTGAGCTTGTCCATGGCGTACAGACAGTTCAGAACCAGGCTCAAAAGCTCCGGGTTGGGCAGATCTTCCTGGGAGAGCACTTCCGCCACCTGTGCAAAATAGGAGCCGAGAGACAGCTTGTCCAGATCCCGGCGAAGGCCCTGGAATAGTTCCAGGGCGTGGGCTTCGTTCACGGTATATTGTCCCCGATATTCAAACAGGGTAAACTCAGAGTATGCCAGAAGCTGGCACGGGGCGATAAGCGGACTGTTTTTCCTCCGCAGGCCCCGGGCCTTCACCGTAAGTTTTCCATGTTCTTCAGTTAAAACGGTGAGCAGCGCGTCTCGGTCATTGTAATCCGTCAGGCGCAGCACCAGAGCTTTGGTGGTCAGATACATGGTTTTGTTCCATCCTTTTGGATCGGTTGTACAGCAGATAGGCTTCCGGCGCGCCGGTTTCCAAAAACAACTGCCAGTATTCTTTTTCGTTCATTCTCTATCCCTCCAGGGATAGGGTTTGCAGGAAAAAGAAATTTAGCAATGGGAATTTTCGGTCTTATTCGTCGCGGTAGCCGAAGTTGCGGATCAGGAAATCACTGTCACGCCAGTTTTCCTTGACCTTCACCCAAGTGGTGAGGTAGACCTTTGTGCCCATAAATTTCTCACAATCCGCACGAGCCATGGAGGAGATCTTCTTCAGCATAGCGCCCTGCTTGCCGATTATGATGCCCTTGTGGCTGGCCTTTTCGCAGTAAATGGTGGCATCAAGGTCAATGATGCCGTTTTCACGCTCGGTAAAGGTTGTGATCTCAACAGCAGTACCGTGAGGGATCTCCTTTTCCAGATTCCAAAGCAGCTTTTCACGAATAATTTCTGCCATGACCTGGCGCTCAGGCTGATCGGTGGTCACATCATCGGGGAACAGGAAGGGACTTTCCACTGCGTGCTTTTCGCACTGGGCAAGCAGCACATCTACACCGTCACCGGTTTTGGCGGAAATGGGAATAATAGCTTCAAACAGGCCAGTCTGGGAATAGACAGCGATGACCTCCAGAAGCTTATCCTTTTCCACGGTGTCGATTTTGTTGATTACCAGAATTACAGGCACTCTCTTGGCAGCCAGCTGCTCCATGAGCGCCTCTTCCTGAGCACCGATGGAGGCGATGGGCTCCACCACCAACAGCGTCAGGTCCACATCCGCGATGGAATCCTTCACGGCATTGACCATGTAGTCACCCAGCTTGGTCTTGGGCTTGTGAAAACCGGGTGTATCCACGAAAACAAACTGGGTATTACCACGGGAAAGGATGCCGCAGATACGATTTCGGGTAGTCTGGGGCTTATTTGACACGATGGCGATCTTTTCGCCAACGAATTGATTGGTCAAAGTGGACTTGCCCACATTGGGACGGCCTGCAATGGTGACGATAGCAGTTTTTGTATTCATATCGTTACGCTCCTAAGTAAAATTCAAAATGTACGATTTGATCTTGTTTGGGTACATCCATCCTGGGTTCATTCCCGGGAACACCGCCCATGTGGTGATAGAAAGCCATGGCAGGGTGATTATTGGCATTACAGCCACAAAAGAATTTATCAATCCCCTGCTCCCGGCAGAAATTGCGAATGGTTTGGAAAGCCTCTCTACCCAGGCCCAGCTTCTGATGACTTTTAAGGATATATAGGTGGTTTAAGCACAGGGTAAAATCTTTATATGTGCCGTAATGGTAAGGACCAAAGGAAAAGTAGCCCAAACATTTTTCCCCATCCAGGAACAGAAAATACTGTTCACCAGGGCTTGCGATCCGCTCCCGGTCACGCAAAGCATAAATTTCCGGGTCATAATTTTGTAGAAGATCCTCCGGGTAGATACCGGAATATGTTTCTTTCCACACCATGATCCGGGTCATAGCGATCAAGGCGGCATCCTCTTGGGATGCTTTTTTCAGTTCAATCACGGCTCATGCCTGGAATTGAAGAGGCAATTGCCTCTTCTCTGGCACGCATTTGCTTTTTCTGCTCACCTTCATCCAGATGATCGTAACCCAAAAGGTGCAGCATGGAGTGGATGGTGAGATATCCAACCTCTCGCTTGACGCTATGTCCAAATTCAGTTGCCTGAGCCTTAGCGCGTTCAAGGGAAATACACATATCGCCCAGAGGAACCAAACCGGAAGCGGGATCCTCATATTCCAGCCAATCCTGAGGAGGATGGCCTGCCACCAGATCAAACATGGGGAAAGACAGCACATCTGTGGGACGGTCGATGTTGCGGCTGGAAAGATTGATAGTATGAATACCATTGTCATCGGTTACCAACACATTGATCTCACAAGGCACATCAATACCTTCGGCTTCCAGCACCTTGTGGATACATTTACGGATGATACCAGGAATTGTCAGCCGGTCCAGGCTGAGGGATTCAAAAACAAGATTGATTTTATGTTTCATATTATTTTTTCCTTTGGTAGTGGCCCTTAAATTTGTCAGACGGCTTTTTGATTTCACGCTTTTGGGCGGCCTTTTCATAGGCATTGATGATCTGCTGCACCAGTGCGTGACGGACAACGTCTGCAGAGGTCAGCCGGCAAATAGAGATATCCGGAACACCCTCCAGAACACGGATAGCATCCTTAAGGCCAGAGGTCTTATCATCCGGCAGGTCGATTTGAGTTACATCACCCGTGATGACAATCTTAGATCCAAAGCCGAGACGGGTCAGGAACATCTTCATCTGCTCTTTCGTGGTATTCTGAGCTTCGTCGAGAATGATGAAACTATCGTCCAGAGTACGTCCGCGCATGTAGGCCAAGGGCGCAACCTCAATAGAGCCACGTTCCTGGTACTTCTGAAAGGTTTCCGGTCCCAACATATCGTAAAGGGCATCATAAAGCGGACGCAGGTAAGGGTCCACCTTATTCTGAAGATCACCGGGAAGGAAACCCAATCGCTCGCCTGCTTCCACTGCCGGCCGAGTCAAAATAATGCGATTCACCGTCCGTTCCCGGAATGCGGCAACCGCGGCGGCCACAGCAAGATATGTCTTGCCCGTACCAGCAGGGCCAACACCAATGGTAACAGTGTTCTTTTGAATGGCTTTCATATACTGTTGCTGGCCAACGGTCTTTGCCTTGATGGGCTTACCCTTGGCGGTGATGCAGACCACATCCTTAGCGATTTGGGTCACCTGATGGTCATTGCCCTCTTTCACAAGAGTGATTAGATAGCGTACTCGCTGCTCGTCAATGGTCTCTCCTCGAGCGGATAAGGCAATCAATCCCTCAAGGGTACGGACAGCTTTGTCCGCAGCTTCTTCTTCGCCTGTTACTTTTAGTTCGGTACCACGATTAACGATGGACACAGTAAGTGCATCTTCAATCCGCTTGATGTTTTCATCAAAGGAGCCGAAAACACTGATCAGGTCTTCCACTCGCTCCGCGCTAACAATCCGTTCTACTATCTTTCCCATATATGATCCAATGTCTCCTCGAACTTCGTAATTCCAATCTGTTCCCGGCATAAATAGCTTCCTGCCAGAATGGAAACGTCATCCTCCCGTATAAATGACTCCTCCGCAGAAAGGATCTGACCGGAGTCCATCTGTCCTCTAAGATAATCTTGCGCAAAACAGCTCAAGTCCGAGCCGGAGGGTGATGTTATATATCCTACTTCATATGCGACCCAGGTTTCAGAAACCAGACTGACAGGAAGGGAATATCCTCCTGGCAAGGTCACATACAAATCCGAGTATATTCTAGCACAACTCGGTGGTAAAATTCCACTCCCATTATAGAAATTTATGCGTTTTTTTCCGAAAATGATTGCATATTTTCTTTCACTGTCCCCGCTTTTCACTTTTGAATGGTAGGTTTCCGGAAAATAGACACGCATCTTCCGCTGAGTGAAAGCAATAATCTCCCCTTTTGCCTCTTGTGCACGGATACAAACACCCCGATCCGAATAACCGGAAATAAGAGTTTCTCCCGTGAAAACCGTATCTCCTGGCTTTCTAAGAGCAGATCCCTGCTGGACTGTAATCGATTCGATAACACCGTCGCAGGAAGCAATCAGGCTGCTGACACTAATGGAGCAATCCTCTTTCTCCGGAATCTGTCTTTCCCGGACCGTTATAACCGCGACACAGCCATAAGTATTCACCCCCACCCATTTGAGTTCCGGAAGTGTAGACAAAAGACCATTCTTAACTTGTTCACTACGAACTGTGGCTGTATCCGCACCTATAGATACCCCATATTTTGATACTTCCTCTGCGATCTTACGGGATGGAACGGACTCGTTTCCCTGTACTTTGACAAAGAGTATTTTACACGGAAGCCAAATTGTTAAACATATAAGCACTAAGACACCCAGGATCAAAATAGGTCTTTGAAGCAACAGGGAAACGGACCACAGAAAGCCCTGTTTCCCCAGTATCCGTAATTCCTCTCCCCTACTGTCAGATATCGATTTTAGCTTTTTCAAATCCCGCTGAGCAACAGAAAAGGAAAGAACCAGGTCTCCAAGGTCGTCCAAGTCCTGCAATTCTATTCCTGCTTTCCGAAGAGCACCCAGGGTTCCAGGTGCATCAGCAGATGTCAGCTTTACACGAACATATTTTAATCGAAAGCTTTCCCTCATCACGAATGTACAAGCTCCTTCAATTCCACAGAAAAGATCGTTCCCCTGATCAACAACTGCTGCCCCTGCATTCGACACAGCGACAACCCTATGCCAGTAATACAGTATTCTCCGAATGACACCTTGACGCAGATCCGTTCCCGTCCATATTCCGTAACTCCTCCGTGATGTTCAATCAGCAATCGGTTTTTACCACAGAGTTCCAGGATCGGCTGAGCAGTCAGATATTCCTCCGGAAGGTCAGTCCCAATAGCGATACGGCGCAATATTTGCCTGTTTCTTTTCATAAGGCACCTCCTTTTTGCATTAGAATATGCTGACTTTACGGAGCATAGACTATTTTTGAGGTGAGATTATGCATCGAAGGCAAACCAAGATGGGGATTCTAAGCGCACTGGCGCTGCTGGCGCTGATTCTGGACAGCAAGACAGCACTACAATCTGGACAGGAAGCCGTGGAGATGTGTTTCCGCATATTAGTTCCATCTTTATTTCCCTTCTTCATATGCACACCATTTTTGACTCAGTGTGATATTCCTTTTCTTCACAAGATCTGCATTTTTTTGCGCCTACCGAAGCATTCCGGTGGGATCTTGC
>JAEIGA010009099.1_pt1 | contig 15023 bp, 13 predicted proteins | sample 9270691 | NCBI WGS metagenome assembly JAEIGA01 (sample SAMN17057246, study PRJNA624740) | gut metagenome | biome: biome; isolation source: fecal sample | host: Bos grunniens | place: China: Xizang | collected 2019
GGTTATCCAGGATGGCACATTGAATGTTCTGCAATGAGTATGAAATATCTTGGCGAAAATTTTGATATTCACACTGGCGGAATTGACCACATTCCAATTCATCACACAAACGAAATTGCTCAGTCAGAAGGTGCAACTGGCAAAAAATGGGTAAATTACTGGCTTCACAATGAATTTTTGGTTATCGCAAAAGAAAAAAATGCAGATGGCTCAGAAGGACAAGCTAAGATGTCAAAATCTAGCGGAAACTTTTTAACTTTGCAAAAATTGATTGATGAAGGTTACGCTCCATTAGATTACAGATTCTTGCTTCTTGGCGGACATTATCGTTCACAAATTACATTCTCTTGGTCAGCAATGGACGGCGCAAAAAATTCAAGAAAAGCATTAAATCAAAGAATTGCAAAAATCCTTGAAAAAACAGAATTTGCAAAATCACTTGAAAATGTTAAAAACTTAAAAATCACACAAGATACAGCACTTGCAGAATTAGAAAATTTTACAAAAGCGCTAGAAGACGATTTATCAACTCCAAAAGCACTTTCAATTTTGCAAACAACTGTAAAAAATCAATCTATAAATGATGAACAAAAAATTGCTTTAATCAGCAAAATGGACGAAGTTCTTTCACTTTCACTTTTGGAAGAAGCAAAAAAGATTTTGGATGCAGAAAATCAACCTAGTTCACAAGCACAAGAATCAAATCCTGAAATTGAAAAATTGATTGCAGAAAGAGCCGAAGCTAAAAAACAAAAAAATTATGCTCGTTCTGATGAAATTCGCGATGAATTAAAAGCCAAAGGAATCATTTTGATTGATACTCCGCAAGGAACAACTTGGAAATATGAATAATTTTTGTAACCTTAAAAACTTTCTGTTGTTATCTACAGTAGGAAGTGTTATGTTGAACGAATCGAATCCTCAGTTACACGCTGCAGATCCTAAGGATTTTAAAAAGATTTACGACGCTACAATGCAGTTGCTTTATAAAATTTCTTATCGAGTTGTAAACGATGAAGAAGCTGCCGAGGATTTGGTTCACGATTCTCTTATCAAAATGAATGAAAAAGAGTTGGTTTTTCCTTCACTTGACGACGCAAAATATTGGTTAATTCGAGTTGTAAAAAACGCATCCTTGAATTATGCTAAAAGAAAGACAAGAGAAAGAAAAGCCTACGAAAAGGTTCTTCGTGAGGAGAAAAGAGAAACTGTTTCTTCCGAAGTTGATACTCTAAAAAAAGAAACTCAACAGAAAGTAAAAGAAGCGTTAAATAAACTTCCAGAAAAGCTAAGAATGATTTTGATTCTTAGAGAATATGCCGATATGAATTATAAAGAAATCGGTAAAGTTTTAGGAATTACAGAAGGTAATGTTAAAGTCCGAGTTTTTAGAGCCCGAGAACAACTTGCCAAAATAATAGGAGCAGACGATGTCTATATGTCCTGAAAATGATATTCACTCAGTTTATCTTGATGGAGAGTTGAACTCACCTTACAAAGAACAGTATCTTGAGCATTTGCAATCTTGCCCTGATTGTGCAGAAAAATTGAATAAATTAAAATCTGTACATGAGGTTTTAGTAAAGGATAGTTCTTCTATCTCATTGTCTGAAGAACAACTTGATGCAAGTTACCAAAAACTTTCAACTTTACTCAAATTCCGAAATGTAACAAAAAAATCAACAAATTCAACTTGGACAACGATTTACAAAGCAATTCCAGCGATGGCAGCCGCTTTGATAATTGCAATTATTTTACCAATCAGATTAAGTTCTGGAGGAACAACATCTCAAGAAGTATCTTTAGTTGCAAATAATACAAACGCACCAAAGTTATTTACAGAAAGAGGTGTTATTATTGATGATTCAATTAAAAACGGAGCAACAAGACCGTTGTTAGTTTCTGATACAAACAATGATATACTCAATATTGACAATATCTTTTTACCAAGAAGAGCAAACAAGTCAAATAATATAAGATTTGTTGTAAACACATTGCCATATAAAGACTCAACTTCGTCATTTAATATGTACAATGATGCACAATCTGTGTATAATGTAACATATACTCAAATGGCAGGTTTTGAAGATTGACATTTTTAAATAAATTTTTATATCTCTTAAGGAAACATTCCATTCTAAGATTTGGTTTGTTTGTTTTGGTCTTGATTGTTGCAACATCAATATCATTATTGGTAACATTTTCAGCAAAAAAAGACCCAGAATTAACACATATTTCCCCTTCTATCGCGTTACCGGGAGATACAATTCATGTTTACGGAAATCACTTTGGTAACAACATCGAAGATAGTTATGTTGAAATTGCAGGAAACAGACTTACTTCTTCAAGTTACACATCTTGGACAGATAACGATATTCAAATTAGATTGCCTCAAAATGTAACTGACGGTTTAGTTTATGTTGTAACTTCAGCAGGAAAATCCCAAGCAGTAAATTTTACAAACAAAGCTACAATTCCTGTCTTGGTAAAAAACAATACGCAATCATCTGCTCCATTTATCACAAACATTTCTGAAAAAAATGGTACAATCGGAAAAGTTATCACTATTTTAGGAAAAAACTTTGGCACATTAAGAAACAACTCAAAAGTTTTCTTCTCAATTCAGGCTGATGAAGGCAATCACGAATTTATTTCTTGTTCCGAAAATAATTTTGACTATGAATTTTGGAGCAATCAAGAAATTCGTGTTAGAGTTCCAGACGGAGCAAGTTCTGGAGATATTTATATCAACACAAATAACGGAAGTAGTAATTTATTCAATTTGAATATTTCAAATATGCCAGGAACAAAAAACTTTTTGGATAAAAAGACATTTTTGCTTTCAATTTCTGCAAATATCACAGCAGAAGAATTTAAAGGAACAGCTGATGTTATCCTAAGAGTTCCAAAACCTGTTATAAGTTCAACCCAAAGAAATATTGAAATTCCTGTTTCTAACCCAGAACCTGTAATTAGTGACTACATGAACACATTAGTTCATCAAACAACTATAGACGCAAAGCAAAATAATAAATTCTCTGTGGCACATTCCTTTGTTGTTCCTGTTTACGCAATAAAAACAAATATAACAAGTGAAAAAGTAAAACCATTTTCTACAGAAATTTTACAACACTTTGCAGATTATCTAAAAGAAGATGAAATTGTACCAACAAGTAATCCTTTAGTTACTGAATTAAAAGCAAAAATTACATCAAGAATTTCAAATCCTTATTTGCAAGCAAAAGCGATTTATAATTATTTAATTGATAATTTTGAAATTCTTTCTGAATTGCGCCCTGCCGAAACAAATGTTACCGATTTGATTGAAAATAAATCTGGAGACGCTTACGATTTTGCAATGATTTTCTGTGCCTTGGCTAGAAATGCAAAAATTCCATGTATTCCTGTTTCAGGAATTTATGTTGATTCAAATATGGAAGCACACAACCATTGGTGGAACGAATTTTATATCCAAGATTTTGGTTGGATTCCTGTAGATTGTGCATTAGGTGCAGGCCTTGAATACGCAAACTACAACGATGAAGATAATTACAAAAATTTCTATTTTGGAAACTTAGATTCTCAGCATGTAATTTTTTCTAGAGGATGGAATAAAATCAAAAGTGCTCACATAAACGGAAATGTTGTTTACAGACCAAAAACTTATGCGTTACAATCAATTTGGGAAGAAGCATCTACAGATATTCAAGCATATAGTTCGTTTTGGAGTAATGTTTATGTTACAGGCGTTTATTAAAACGATTTTTATGAAAAAATTTAGGTTTGCGTTGCAAACTTGCTAATTATCAGCTGTGTTTCAGTTCATTATGAAACAGCGCTATTTTATGGAGTAATTTATGGTAAAGGTTTTATCAGTTGGAGGTTCGATTGTTGTTCCAGAATTTCCAGATACAGAATTTCTTAAAAAATTTTCTACTTTAGTTAGAAATTGGCTAGCGAAAGATGAAGAGAGAAAATTGATTCTTGTTGTTGGTGGTGGCGGACCTGCTAGAATTTATCAAAATGCTTACAAAGAAATCATTGATACAACATCCGATAATGGCACAGCCGACTGGATTGGAATTATGGCAACAAGATTGAATGCTCAGTTGTTAAAATCAATTTTTTCTGATTTGTGTTTGCAAGATGTTGTTTACGACCCAACTGCAGTTTCAGAAATAAAAGGAAGAATTTTAGTTGCAGCAGGTTGGAAACCAGGATTTTCAACAGACACAGATGCAATTTTCTTGGCAGAACAATTTGGAGCAAAAACTGTTGTAAATCTTTCTAACATTGAGCAAGTTTACACAGACGATCCTAAAAAAAATCCAGATGCAAAACCTCTTGATAAAATTACATGGAAAGATTTTAGAAAAATGGTTGGAGATGAATGGGTTCCTGGAAAAAACTGTCCTTTCGATCCGATTGCAAGCAAAAGAGCCGAAAGTGCTGATATTGATGTAATTTGCGCTGGCGGAAAAGATATTGCAAATATCGAAAAAATATTAAATGACCAAGATTTCTTTGGTACAAAAATCAGTAACGATTGCTAAATAAAAAAAAATTTTTTATTCGATAGAAAAATCCACTTGTAAAACACAAAAAAGTTTACAAGTGGATTTTTTTTACATTTCAGAAAGTAATTCCAAAAGAGATGCTAATTTATTTCCGTATTGTTTGTCGCTTGCCCAAGTTCCTGCAAGTTCGTAAACTGTTGGAGCCTTCCCTCTTGGCTTTACATATTTATATCTTGAATCAATCAATTTTCCTTTTAAGTTGCGTGTAGTTCCGTAGGCATGAAGATGTTGGATATGCGCAATTACGCCTTCTTCCTCTGTGGCAAAACTTAAACCACGATTTTTTGCATCGATAGCGCCTAATCCACAAAAATTATTCATCTCAGGCGTTACTAAAAGCCCAAATTTCAAAAAACCAGTTTCTAAACACATTTGCACAAAAGCAACATCCGAATTTATACCTTCAAATTTTGCTTGTTCAACATAAAACTTAGCTAATCGTTTTGCTTTTGCAATATCGCCAGTAGGATTTTTTAGCGCAAAAAATTCAACAAGTTGATTTTCAGATTTCACGCCAAAATCGTCAATATAAATTGAACAATCAGCTTTTTCCTGCAGAAATTTTGTTTGACATCCATTAAAAAATAAACATACAAAAAATAACGAAAAAATAATAAATTTTGATAAAAAGTTTCGATTCATGAATTTATTATAAAATTTTTTTTAGAAATTACAATTATTTTACATTTTGAAAAGATAATAAAGTTATGTATAACAATTTATATAATTATCAAAGAAACGGAAATCAACCTGAAATCCGAGAAAAACTAGAACGATATGGCATTGACATTATGTCTGTTCAAGAATTAGTTATGTTAATTTTAGGTTCGGGGATAAAAGATTATCCTGTAGAAAAAATCAGTCAAAAAGTTGCTTATGAAATAATGAGCAAATCTAGCGAAAATCTTTTTACAAGATTACAGAAAATCAGAGGAGTTGGAAAAAGCAAAGCCAGCTTGATATGTGCATCTGTTGAACTGGGGAAAAGGATTTTTAATTCAACAAAATGTAAAATCACTTCCCCAGATGATTTGATTCCGTTGGTAAAACATTACACATTGGAAAAAGTAGAATATTTTATTGCAGTTTCGTTAAATGGAGCCCATGAAATAATCGAAATAAAAGAAATTTGTAAGGGTGCTTCAAATAAAGCAGTTATTCAACCTCGGGAAGTTTTTACTGAATTGCTGGGGCAAAACGCAGCAGCTGTAATTTTTGTTCATAATCATCCATCTGGAAACACAGAACCTTCTCCAGCCGACATAGAAATAACACAAAGATTGATAAAAGGCAGCGAAATTCTTGGAATAAAAACTTTAGACCACATCATCATAGGAACAGAAGATTATTTTAGTTTTACAGCAGAGGGAATTTTAAATGAATTATCCTAATATTTTTGTGTACTTGTCAACTTATAAAATATTGTGTATAATTTTGTAAAACTATTGTTATTGTGAGGAATCCCGATGATTAGAGGTGGCGACATTGCCAAAGGTACAGTTCTACTTATAAAAAATTCACCATATTTGGTTGTAGAACGAGAATTTGTAAACCCTGGAAAAGGAACAGCTTTTGCTCGCGTAAAAATGAAGAACTTGAAAGATGGTTCTGTATTAACACAAACTATCAAAACTCCTGATATGGTAGAAGATGCTGTTGTAGATACAGTTCAAGGACAATATCAGTATTCAGATGGTGAAAACTATATCTTTATGGATACAACATCATTTGAAACAGTTAATGTTCCAACAAGTTTGAATGAAGACTTAAAATACTATCTCAAAGAAGGTGAAGAATATCCTATTCTTATCTTTAATGAAGAAGCTATTGATGTTAAAATTCCACAAAAAATGATTTTTACAGTAGCAGAAAGCGAAAACTATGTAAAAGGCGATACAGTTTCTGGAGCAACAAAACCAATTATCACAGAAACAGGTCTTACAGTTAGAGTTCCTTTGTTTATCAAACAAGATGAAAAAATCATGGTAAACACAGAATCTAACGAATATGTAGAAAGAGTTAATAGCTAATCTGAGTTAATCTTTTTTTGCGAAACACACCACAATAAGTTGATTTATTCAGCTTTCTTTGTGGTGTTTTTTTATTTTAAATCCGCCCCACTATCCCAATTTTATGAAATTGCAAATTTAAATCAAAAAATCAAAATTATTAAAAATATCTATAATTTCAAATTTCTATATTTTTATCAATTAAATTATGAATTAAAGATTTACAAACTAAATTTTATGATATAAAATTAACTAATTTTAAAGTAACTATATTAAAAGTTGAGGAATTATATGAAAGTTATAGTATTTAGTAATTCAAAATTGTTTTTAAAAGTTACAAATTTAACTTGTAACGAACTAGATTGGACAGCCATAAATGTTTGTTCCAAATCATCCATAGACAATTTATTGGCAAAACAACAAATAAATCTTTTGGTAATTGATTGTGATGCTTTTCGACCAATAAATTATAATGTTTTAGAATATGTAAAAACCTTAAACAAAAATACATATTGTCTTATTGTAGAAACATCAATACATGAAATAGATAAAGATGATTTACTTGCCCAAATTTCAAAACAATGTATGTTACACGAAATATATTTTTATCAACAATTTGTAAAATTATTCTATCACAATTATTGGAATGAATCCGAAAAAAAAATATTACAAAAAGAAGAGTCTACAATAGATTTCTCTGAAAGAAAAATACTATATGACAATTTATATTCCGTAGATGAAAACGGAATTGCTATAATAAGTGATAACACAGAAGAAACCTATGAAAACAGCATAATATTAGGTTTTGGAGAAAACAATTCACAAAAAATCGAAAATGAAACATATAACTGTGCAGGATTAGAACCTACAAGTGCAAAAATTTTAGAATATCTCAAATCAAACATAAATAAACCGATTGCAATAAACACGCTAAGTAATCACATTTGGGGAGAATTTAATGTATTAAGACGAAATGCAATTTATGTATACATAAGAAAAATTAGATTATTTTTAGGTGATAATTTAGACTGTCCAACAAAATTATTAAAATGTGGAAAAGGTTTCTATATGCTTAAATGTGTATAAAAAAAAACATTCCAAGTTTCAATAAAAGTTGAAACTTGGAATGTTTTATCATACGGAAAACAACAAGTTTATTTTACAGCAGAACCAATTCTTTCAAGAACCTTTTTTCTATCAAGTGGTTTTACGATGTAATTTTTTGCTCCCAAAAGCAATGATTTTTTAACAAGTTCTTCTTTTCCTAAAGCACTAATCATTACAACACGAGCATTTTTATCAAATGCCATAATTTGTTCAAGCGCTGTGATTCCGTCCATTCTAGGCATTGTAATATCCATTGTTACAACATCAACATTTGGATATAAATCTTTATATTTATCAACACCTTCCTTTCCGTCAACAGCAGTTGCAATAATCTCATATCCTTCACTTGAAAGAATTTGACCAATTTGTTTTGCAACGAACATTGAGTCATCTACAACTAAAACTCTAACCTTTGAACCATCTTGTTTCAAACCTTCTGGTGGTCTTTCATTTATAGATGGAAAATCCTGTTTTGTCTTCATATAATAAGCCTCCCTATTCTACATTCTCTCTCTGATTGCTACATTTACCTCGATTTTACCTTGTGCAGTAATTAAAGGTACAATCAATGCTTCAACTTGATGATTAGCAATTTCCATTTTTTCACCGTAAAACAATGCTGGTGGAGTTAAGTCAAATTTAAATCCTAACTCATGAAGTTTTGTAACAGCTTGAGCAGTTACAATATTTGCTAATTCTGTAATTGTTGCCTTTGCTAAATCGTCAAAAACTTCTAATTTTTCCTCATTCATAGTTGAAGCAACATTTAATGCTGTCTCCATAGACATATCAAAAAGAACTCGTCCTTCAACATCACCAGCAAGACCAACTAAAGCTGCAACTCCCATTACAGGCATTGAAGTTGATTTCAGATATAAATCACCTCGTTTTACATTGCCTCCTAGAACTTCTGTTAAGACATTAAAAGCAGTTTCAACAAACGGGTTAATATATTCTACTCTCATATAAACCTCCTAAAAAAAAGATAACAAAAACTTCTGTTTTTTTTATCTTTTGGTTCGCTGTTTCGTAATAAATATGAGAAACAGCCGTATATAAGCAAGTTTGCAACGCAAACCTGACATGCAAAATATTATAACAATTTTATAAAATTTTGCATAAACCTCCTAAAATTTATTTTGAATAAACAGAAATATTTTCAATTAACTTTTCAGACCATTGCATTTTTCCTGCAAGACTTTCATTTTCGCCAAGAATCATAATTCCATTCCCTTTCAATCTATCTTCAAAATCCAAAAGCACATTATTTTGAACATCAGCAGGTAAGAAAGAAAGTAAATCCCTACATAAAATCAAATCTGCATTTGGTAATGAGTTTGTATTTGTACAATCATGATATTCAAACATAATCATATCTTTTATTTCTGGAATAAAAACATAAGAACCAGAAACATTTTGTGTTAAAAATGGTTCAAGCCAAGATGTTGCATACTCAGAAGGAACAGTCAACAATGAAGCATTTGAAACATTTAACAAATCAATATCTTGAGAATAAATTCTAATACGAGAATCTGGATAGCGTTTTTTTAGAACACAAGCTAAACTATAAGCTTCGTAACCTTTGCCACATCCTGGATTCCAAACAACAATTTGTTTTGCAGTATTTTCTGGCAAACAAGCACAAATGCGATTAGCATACTCTTCTGACCAAAATTCGCCTGTATTTTCTGAATAAAAGCCTTTCAAAAATTCATCAGCAGATTGTTCTGAATTTAACTGCGAATTTTCCACACCTTTTTCATCTTGCCATGCAACAAAACGAGATTTTACCCAAGAAGAATTTATATCTGTAACATAAAATTTCTTTAAGGATTTTAATTCATCAACAATAAAATCAAAATCAACTAAACTTGCTTGAGAATTTTGCTCTAAACTAAAATCTTGTCTTTCTTGAGAAAAATCCAAAGGATTATCTTGCTGTAAATCTTGCCCAATAATAGAAGAAACAGTAGGAACTTCACTTTCTTCTTGAACAACTTGTTCTTGAGATTGCACAGGTTCCCTAACAGTTGGAATTTCCTGTCTTTTAATCACTTGAGGCGCCTGAACTTCTGAAGTTGTCTGTGGCAACTTTGAAACAGTAAGTTTTGGAGCACTGTCAACTGATTCTTTTTCTGATTTAGGTTTATTAGAAAAAATCCTTGCAATATCCAACAAAACATAAAGGCGATTTTCGCTTTCTACAACACCGTAAATATATTTAATATTTATATCACCAAAAAGTGGATGTGGTGGCTGAATTGTAGATTTTTGGATTCCAACAACTTTATCAATTCCATCAACAACAATACCAAAAACATTGTCATCAACTGAAACAATAATCATATTTTCAATTTGATTATCAGAGCGTTCTTCAACTTCGATATTGAAAAATAAGCGCAAATCTATGATTGGAATAATCTCTCCACGAAGATTATAAACACCTAAAACAAATGGTGCTGTATTAGGAACATAAGTAAATCTACCTGCTTTTGCAATTTCCTTTACACTCATAATATCGATAGCGTAATCTTTACCAGAAAGAGAAAATGTAACCATTTTAAAGTCGACAGTTGCTATCTTTTTTTCATTTTCTTCTGAATTTTGCTCAACTGACATAACTTGTGCTAATTGTTTTTGTATATTTTCCATCATATCACCTACTTGTTTGTTGCGGCTTCCCGTTCTTCTCTAGCATTAAGTTCTTGTTTTACGCCCAAATCAAGAAGTTGGCTAACATCAATAATGAGAGAAACAGAACCATCTCCAAGAATTGAAGCACCTGCAATTCCTGGGGTAATAGTATACTGATCTTGCAAAGGCTTGATTACAACATCTTCTTCACCAATAAGAGCATCAACCATCACACCTATCTTCTTATCAGCAGAACCAACAATTACAATAAAACTTACATCATCTTCGGATTCTTTTTTTATACCAAAAAGTCTATTTAATCTTAAAATACTGATAACTTCATCGCGAACATTGAAAACTTCGTAATTGTCAATAGTTCTGATATCTGAATGTTTTACACGATGACTTTCAACAACAGAAGCAATCGGAATTGAATAAATTTCTTTTCCAACTCGAACAAGCAAACCTTGAATAATTGCCAAAGTTAAAGGAAGTCTGATACTGAATTTTGTACCTTTATCTTTTTCTGATGTTACAACTACAGAACCTTTTAATTTTTCAATCTGAGTTCTAACAACATCAAGACCAACACCACGACCAGATACACTTGAAATTTTATCTGCAGTAGAAAATCCAGGTTCAAAAATAAGTTGATAAGCTTCTTGGTCAGAAAGAACTTTATTAGGATGAATAATTCCTCTATCAATAGCCTTATTCTTAACTTTGTTCACATCAATTCCATGACCATCATCAATAATATCGATAACAATCATATTTCCTTCGTTACTTGCTTTAAGCAACAAAGTACCTTCGTCTTTTTTGCCTTTTTTCAATCTGTCAGAAGGATTTTCGATTCCGTGGTCGAGAGAGTTTCGAACACAGTGCATAATTGGATCAAGCAAATCTTCAACTACGGATTTATCAAGTTCGGTATCTTCACCTTCGATAACAAGATTTACTTTTTTATTTAAATCCTTGCACAAATCACGAACAACGCGAGGAAATCTTGAGAAAATTTGATTGATAGGAACCATTCGGATTTTCATAACGCCTTCTTGAAGTTCCCCAGCGATACGACCAAGATTTTGTGTAGAAGAACGGAATTTTCCTGCCATATTTTTGAATTCAGAATCAAAAGAATCAAACATTGTATAAATGTCTCCAAATTCTTCGTTAATTTCTGACTTCAATTCTTTTAGAGTTGCTCCATTTTTTATAGAATCAACATATTCTGGCATCGAATCAATAAGACGACGCACCTTTTCTTTATAAGATGTTTCCGCATTTTTCAAATGATTTTGCATCCGTGTTAACTGAATTGCAGTTTGATTAAATGCAGCCTTTGTGATAACAGTTTCGCTTATTAAGTTAAGAAGATAATCAATTCGTTTTGAGTCAACTCTCAATACACTTCCAGCATTAGATGTGTTTGATGATTTTTTTTCAGTATTTTTCTTTACTGAAGTTTTTTCGGATTGATCTTCAGTTTGAACATTTTGTGTAGATGCAACAGAATCTGCAACAACTTCATTTGAAATAACATCTTCTTTTGTAGCAATTTCTTGTGCAACTGGTACATTTTCAACTTCTTCAACTTTAGGTGTTTCTTGAACAGTTTTGTTAACTTCAGATACTGGCACAGCAGAACTTGCTGAAGTTGTATTTGCCATATCAGTTTTTATCAACTGAGCATCAGCACATAAAGAAACATCATCCAAGAAAGCAGCATCTTCAAGTTCATCTTGAGTTGCAGCAGAAGCAACAAAATAAACAACTTTTGGCTGAAATTCATCTTCGTAGAGAATATCAAAATCAGGGACTGTTTTTAGAACATTTCCTTTTTCTTTTAGCGAGGCAAAAACTTGAATACCACCAACAGAATTCATTGGATTTGATTCATCAAATAAAACAGTAACGCCCCAAAGTCTTTGAGCACCTTCGCAAAGTTCTTTTAATTCTAAAACTTCATATTCTGAAAGTAAGGATACAGGAGGCTCAATCACAATTTCGTCTGGAGAAGATGCAACCTCTTCAACTGGTTTTGAAGTAGGTAAAATTTGTTCTGTAGCTGGACGCAAATTTTGTGGCACAGAAGAAGATTTCTTTTTCTTTTCATCTTTTGACGGAATGAAAGATGCAAGTTTTTCTTTTACAGAAGAAACATCATCTTCGTAAATTGTTCCGTTTTGACGACAATTCAACATCTCCTTGATAATATCAATAGAAGATAGGAGAATATCAACAACATCACCTGTAACATCAACAGTACCAGAACGAAGTTCATCCAATAAATCTTCAACAGCATGAGTGAATGTAGAAAGTTCTGTCATCTCTACAGTTGCAGAACCACCTTTTAAGGTATGGGCAGCTCTGAAAATTTCATCTACAGCTTCATGATTGGCGGGATCGTTTTCTATAACTAAAATATTACTTTCAAGGTTTTCAACCTGTTGTTCTGCTTCTGCAAAAAAGTCTTTTAATAATTCTTCATTATTCAAATCAAGATAATCACTCATACTAAACCATTTTATACTATTTACTCTATAAGTCAAGATTTTTTACCAAAATATTTAATCAAATTGTTTTTTTAACAGATTTGTGATATTATAGTAAAGAATTTAGTTTTTTGTACCGATATTGTAATGTGGAAGATTATATTTTGGAGAAATTTTAGTGAAAGCATCTATTTTTAATAAATTAAAATCTCATAAAAAACTACTTGTTATTTTACTTTGTGGTTTACTTTTTTCATATACAGCATTCTCAACTCCATATTTTAATGGAACAATGGGAATTGGAGGAAGATTTCAGCCTGTACCTGAAAAATTCCCAGATTTATTGATGGATGCATACTTTGCAGGTCAGTTTGACTTATCACAATCTGTAACTTTACGAACAAGTCTTAGTATGTTCACTACAGAATCAATCCTAAAAGAAAGTATCTTTCAAAATACAGACGCTAAATTTAATCTAGATGAAATTTCTTTAACATACAGAGGTTCAGTTGGCTCAATTTCCCATTTCTTGGGAGCTTACATAGGTGAATATGACCCTGTAGGTTCAGATATATATCTACAACGACAATTCGGGATTCCATCCTTTGCTTCAAGATTAACTCAAACTATCTGTGGAATTTCAAAAGCAAAAATCTATGATATGGCAGGAATTGGCGGAACATACAACATAAGATTTCCTCAAAATGTGTCTCTTGGATTTAATATTTATTACAACAAAGCAAAAGATTGGACTTCATTTAATTTGGGAAAAGACACAGAAGACATAAATTTTGTTGAAAGTCTAAACACAGATTTTCGTTTTGCTGGTGCATGGAGAGCTGCAGCGATTGACTTAAGTGTTGGTCTTACAATGCCAATGAAAAAAGAAATCACTTATAGTGATGGGCAGTCACAAAATGTAATTCTTTTGATTGAACGCGCTGATATGCATGCAGGACTTACCGCATTTTTTGGAAGTAGCAATTCGTCTTCTCTTTTGTTTCAAGCAGGATTTACAAAGTTAATCATCGATCCTGATAAACCAGAGACAGAAAAAATATTGTCTTTTGATGATGTATATATTTTGATTGAACCAAGATTTATTTCTAGAAACTTATGTCTTTCTCTTGCATTATTTAACATGCCAAGTTCCACAAAAGAAAATCTTTTTTACATTGAAGATCCTGTAGGAGTTAATGTTTCATTATACACTCCTTGGCTTTCATTAAAAGGTAATAAAAGTCAATTTGGACTCATGGCAACTATGTCATCTAGCAAATCTTTAGATAATATTATGAATAATAAAGGAGATGATCCAGACTTTAATATCATTAAAGAAAATTTAAGATTATTTATCTCTCCATACGGAACAATTTGTTTGGGTGCTGGTAAATTAAATTTTTCACTTAATGTAAATGCTTTTGATATAAAAGACTGGAATACATTTTTAAATAATGTTTCTGTAATAGCAGGATACAAGGTACAAATATGATAAAATTTAAATCTGTTGCACAATTTATTCTAATTACAACAGTATTTTTTATTACAAGTTCTCTTTTTGCAGTTGAGTTATCTATTGGCGCAAATTATGATAAATATAACTCAGAAGGGAAAAATACATTTGGTGGTTCAGTAAAAATTTCTGAAAACATAACAGATGAAATTTCTATCATCGCTGCTGTAGATAATAAAAAAAATAACAATTATCAAGCATATTGTGCAGGAGATTTTGACGGTAAAATATTTGATTTTCTAGGTGGATTTCTATTTGATTTACGAGATGGAAATTTTAGCCCAGGTTTAATATTAAATGCCGATATTCAATTATTTAATTTTATCACAGTTGGAGCAAACACAAACTTTGCATTCTCAACAAAAAACATTTTTGAAAACTATGTTACTGAAATGCAACCATACTTAACTTTTCACTGCCAAAATCAAGATATTAGTTTGATTTTTGATTATTCTCATACAAACTTAATCACAGATGAACTTTCAACTGAAAAAATGAAAGATTATTCACTAGGTGGAATTTTGGATGTTCTTGCTTTAGATGAACGCTCACCTTTCAAAATAGGTTTGTTTTTTGGAGTTGAATCTTACAAAAAAACTTATGATGAATCATATAGTGTTTTAGACTTAAATGTTGGCGGAAGATTTATCTTTGACCGCGAAAATTTTGGATTTGTAGTTGCGGGAGA
>JAEIGA010009100.1_pt1 | contig 15023 bp, 13 predicted proteins | sample 9270691 | NCBI WGS metagenome assembly JAEIGA01 (sample SAMN17057246, study PRJNA624740) | gut metagenome | biome: biome; isolation source: fecal sample | host: Bos grunniens | place: China: Xizang | collected 2019
CGAAGCCCGCAATCCGAAAGGATTGCGGGCTTCATCGTTTGTGTGCGCAGCACACAAATATCGTCCATGCACAGCATGGATATCGTCCGGCATCAGCCGGATATCGTCCAGCCGCAGGCTGGATATCGTTTTCCGGAGTGCCCAGGCTTTCAAAAAAGCCATTCATAGGGAAGCAAGACGTCCCACGCAGAAGAGAATTCATCTATCACCCGCTGCGCAGGTGATAGAGATAAGTTCTGCTTCGCAGAGAGAATTTCCCGCTGGCGCGGCGGGAGATAGGGAAGCAAGAGGAGTGTAACCGGATGAAAACGCGCCAGATGGCGCGAGTGAAAGCGCAAACGTGCGTTTACGCATGATGAATGAAAACACGCCTTATGGCGTGTGAGTGGGATACCCTGCGAGCCTTACGGCCCGCAGCAGGGTAATCATCTATCACCCGCTGCGCAGGTGATAGAGATAAGTTCTGCTTCGCAGAGAGAATTTCCCGCTGGCGCGGGAGATAATTTCGCAGCATGGCTGCGAGAGAATTTCGCCTGCGGCAAGATGGAATAGGGAACCGGAGGAAGAAGCAGAAGAGGAAAGTGGTGAAGAAGAGGAGGAAAACGAGAGCTCTGGCAGGTTGAAAGAATCTCTGAACAAGAAGTGGAAGACTTTGCGTATAGGTGAATAGTTTTTGAATGGCAGATGATAAAAAACGCCACCGTCTGGTGGCGTTTTTTTTGCAGATTGATATCCAGGCAGGAGTCAGAGGCGGGTGGCGGCGATGTCGCGCATCCATTCTTCCACATTCTGGTAACGGCGAGCCGGGAGCGGTTCGATGGAGCGGTCGATGGTGGCGAGGAGCGCCGGGTTGTAACGTTTGCAGAGTTCGGGGTCTTTGGAGAGCGGGTCTACGGTGTCGTATATTTCGCGTTGCTGGCAGTTGGGCAGGCATGTGCCGGTGAGCAGGTAGTACATGGTTGCGCCAAAGGCGTAGAGGTCTGTCCACGGGCCCATGTTGCCATCGGGTGTGCTTTGCTCGGAGGGGCTGAAGCCAGGGGTTTCGACGATGCTGTCGCTGAGGTCGCCGTATGATTCGCGGGCAGCGCCGAAGTCGATGATGACGGGGAGACCGGTGCGGGTGACGAGGATGTTGTCGGGTTTGATGTCCCGGTGAAGGATTTTACGGGAGTGGATGTAGTCGAGAGCATCGAGGAGTCGCACCATGATGCCGACGAGGGATGATTGGGGAATGGTGGTTCCCATTTCCGCATATTGGGATGCCAGTTTGGAAAGAGAGATGCCGTTGATGTATTCAACGACGTAATATGCGGTGCGGTGTTGCTCGAAATAGGAGTATACCTTGGCGATGCTGGGATGGTCGAGCGTGGCGAGGATGCGGACTTCGCGCAGGAAGTTGTTGAATGCCCATTCAAAGCCCTTGCGGCCTGCTTCAGGGTCGTGCATGCGGACATCATGTGTGCCTTCTTCTCGGTAGCAGAGGGAGTCCGGGAAGTTTTCCTTGATAACGACTGTGCGGTTAAGCAGGGATTCCCGGGCCAGGTAGGTGACACCGAATCCGCCACTGCCGATGGTCTGGGTGACGCGGTATCCGTGCAGGAGTGTGCCGTCCGGCAGTTCCTTGGGGGCGATGTTGCATTCGAGATCTCCAGCATCAGAGTTTTCGAAGATACCGATGTTGTCGAGGATGTCAGTAAGGCTGTTTTCGCTGAAGTCGATGGGTGCGTCATCTGCTTCCACCCGGGCAGCGGCCAGAATGTCTTCCATGAAGCCGCCTACGGGACGGCTCAGCATGGGCTGGGGTATGTTTTCTGCCGGTTCCGGAGTTTGCGGAGGTGGAGGGGCTGCCGGAATGCCGGGTACAGGCGGGGCTTCCGGTATGCTGGGTGCGCTGGCGGCTTGTGGTTCAGCTTCTGGTGTTTCAGGCCGGGGCGGCGGGGGAATGACAGGCAGTTCTCTGGCGGCAGCCGCTGCCAGACCAAGCCCGCCTGGAACCGGAGGCGGTGGGATGCTGATGGGTGGGGGTGCTATTTTGAAAAATCTGTTTTCTTCCGCAGGTGCACCCGGGATGGGGGGTGGCATGAATTGCGCCGGACGATTGGGCACGGCGGGGGGAGCGCTGGGAAGCACCATGGGTGGGGGTGCTATGGGGGTGTTGTCGGTCGGGGGTGGTGGAGGCTCGGGGGTCATGCTGTGTTGCTATTCTATCTTGCCGGGGCACTGGTGTCGAGCATAAAGGCTCGCGTTTCATTGCTTTAAGCTTGCCAATATGGGGAAAATAGGCTAATCTCTGGGCATGTTCGTAGATAATATCCGAATTTTTGCCAAGGCCGGTAAGGGCGGAAACGGGCTTGCTTCGTTCCGCCGCGAGAAGTTTGTGCCTCGCGGTGGCCCTGATGGTGGCGACGGCGGTGATGGCGGTAGTGTGATTCTGGAGGTGAGCACCGGCACGAATGATTTGAGGAATTATTTTTATGATCCGAAGCTGATAGCGACGGATGGCATGCCGGGTATGCATGCACGCAAGCATGGTAAGGATGGCCGCACGGTGATTGGCAAGGTGCCGCCAGGCACGATTGTGTACCGTAGTAACGCAGCCACCATGCAGGAGGCTACCTGGCTTGAGCGCGAGGGCGACGGCATTGAACTGGAACAGATTGCAGATTTAACGGAGCCGGGCGAGCGTTTTGTGCTATGCCAGGGCGGCAAGGGTGGCCGCGGCAACTGGCACTTCCGTACAGCAACAGACCAGGCGCCGCTTAAGTTTGAGTATGGTACAGAGGCTGAGAGCGGGGTGTTTTTCTTTGAGCTGCGCCGCATTGCCGATGCGGGGCTTGTGGGGTACCCGAATGCGGGTAAGAGTACGCTGTTGACGGCCATTTCCAATGCCACGCCGAAGGTGGCGAGCTATCCGTTCACGACGCTGCAGCCCATCGTGGGTGTGGTGGAGTTTGAGGATTACCAGCGCTGCGTGGTAGCTGATATCCCGGGCATTATTGAGGGGGCTTCCAATAACCGCGGTCTGGGGCATGAGTTCCTGCGACACATCATGCGCTGTCATCTGCTGCTTTTTGTGGTAGACCTGACGGGGCTGGAGCACGACCCGGTGGAGGCTATTCAGACGCTGCGCAAAGAGGTGAAGCTGTATTCGGATGAGTTGGCGGCCCGCCCCTGGGTGATTGTTGCCAACAAGATGGATGAGCCCTGTGCTGTTGAGAATCTGGAGATTCTGCGCCAGCGTTTCCCCAAGGTGGAGATTATCCCGATTTCTGCTGCTATGGGGGATGGTATACCCGCATTCAAGGAGCGTTTGCAACAGTTGCTCAAGGAGGGTTAAGCGCGTGCTGGTAGCTGTTCTTTCCGATATTCACGCAAATCTGGAAGCCTTGCAGGCTGTGTTGGAGGATATGGACTCCCGCGGTGCTGAGGGGATTCTGGGGCTGGGTGATTACATTGGTTTCAACGGCAACCCGGCAGAGTGTCTGGCGCTGGTGCAACCCCGGTTGCTGGCAGCCGTGCAGGGGAATCATGAGGCTGCGCTGGTGGATCGCGCGGTGTTTGGTGTGCCCCTGTACATGGAAATGATGGATCGCACGCAGGATATGCTCACCCCGGAGCAGGTGCGCTGGCTGCGGCGGTTGCCGCACCACACGGCATGGCAGGAATGCATGCTGGGGCACGCCACGCCGGAGGCGCCGAAGCGCTGGGGCCGCATTGCGAATGTGAATGAGGCACGCAAGGTGTTTGCTTCGGTGAAGAATCGCATTTCGTTCTACGGGCATACGCACCGGGCGTCGATTTTCCGGCTCTTTAAGGGGCAGGTGGAGAAGCTTGAAATCAACTATGACAGCCGGGGAGATTTTGCGCTGCATATGCCCAGTAGCTGTCGTTTCCTGATTAACCCCGGCTCGGTGGGGCAGCCGCGCGATATGGATTGGCGGGCTGCATATGCCTTGTATTGTCCGGAGACCTCCACTTTGCATCTGCGCCGGGTGGCGTATGATGTGCAGGAGGCTGGTAACAAGATAGCACGCACCGGTTTACCGGCTTCGTTTGCCGAGGCGTTGCAGCGCGGCAGTTCTCCTACGGGGGATTGATTTCAACAAAATTACCGTTAAACGGTCATAAGCGATATGAAGATTTACCGTTCTGTAACAGAGTTGGTGGGGCATACCCCGCTGCTGGAGGTGGCAAACTACAGCCACGCACATGGTTTGCAGGCACGCCTGCTCCTGAAGTTGGAGATGCAGAATCCGGCGGGGTCGGTCAAGGACCGCGTGGCTATGCATATCATAGCTGAAGCGGAGACCGCGGGGCGTTTGCAGCCCGGGGGCACCATTGTGGAGCCGACGAGCGGTAATACCGGCATCGGATTGGCAGCCATAGGGTGCGCCCGTGGTTACCGGGTGATTCTCACCATGCCGGATACCATGAGTGTGGAGCGCCGCAATCTCGTGAAAGCCTACGGTGCAGAGGTGGTGCTGACCCCCGGTGCTCTGGGTATGCAGGGGGCTGTGGAGAAGGCAGAGGAACTGGCGGCGTCAATTCCCGGTGCCATTGTGGCGGGGCAGTTCTGTAACCCTGCGAATCCTGCTGCGCATTATGCGACCACGGGGCCTGAAATCTGGACCGATTGTGATGGCCTGGTGGATGCTCTGGTAGCAGGTGTGGGTACAGGGGGTACGATAACCGGCACGGGGCGGTATCTGAAAGAGCAGAATCCGGCCATCCGAGTGGTGGCGGTGCAGCCGGCGGCTTCGCCCCTGCTGACGGGTGGGGCGGCTGGCCCTCATGCGATTCAGGGCATAGGTGCTAATTTTATTCCCGAAGCGTTGGATGCCAGTGTGTACGATGATGTTATCTCTGTAGATAATGACGCGCCGCTGGAGGCGGCCCGAGAACTGGGGCGCCTGGAGGGTGTGCTGGTGGGTATTTCTGCCGGGGCTGCATTGTGGGCTGCCACGCAGCTGGCGCAGCGCCCGGAGTGGACAGGCAAGACCATTGTGGCTATTATGCCCGATGGTGCAGACCGCTACTATTCAACTAAGCTTTTTGTATGAGCAAACCATTTGACCTGAACCTGTACCTGGTGACAGATGCACCGGAGCGCTGCCGTTATGGATTGCTGGAAACCGTGCGCCGTGCGGTGGCGGGTGGTGTGCGCATTGTGCAGTACCGGCGTGATTTAGATGACCACGCTGCTGTGCTGGCAGAGGTGCTGCCGCTGCGCGATTTTCTGCGCGGGGCAGGGGTGCCGCTCATCATCAATAATGATGTGGCGCTGGCTGTGGAAATCGGGGCAGACGGCATCCACATCGGCCAGGGCGATATGCCGGTTGCCGAGGCGCGAGCCATGATTGGCCCGGATATGATTCTGGGGCTTACCGTGGCGAATGATGCAGAAATGGATGGCGTGAACCCCGATTTGGTGGATTACGTGGGCTGCGGCCCGGTGTTCCCGACTATTTCGAAGGATGATGCCCCACCTGCGCTGGGCGTGGAAAAGTGGGGCGAGCTGGCTGCGCGCTGCCCCGTGCCCATCTGCGCGATTGGCGGGCTGGACGTGGAACGCTCCCGGGCGGTGCGCGCCACCGGGCATTGTGATGGCATTGCTGTGGTATCCGCCATCTGCGCGGCAGAGAATCCTGAACAGGCAGCCCGTGCGTTTTTATCATGACAACAGAATTTGCTCAGGTGCTGGAGCGGTTGCGTGCTGAGAAACCGCTTGTCCTTTCTCTGACCAACAGCGTGGTGCAGAACATCACCGCCAATATGCTGCTGGCTGTGGGGGCTGCCCCGGTGATGCTGAATGACGCCGCGGAAAGCGAGCAGCTTCTGCGCACTGCCGCAGGAGGTCTGCTGGTGAATGTGGGAACTCTTTCGCACCCGCAGGCAGAGCAGATGCGCCGCGCGGTGGATGCTGCACATGCCGCCGGAGTGCCCTGGGTGCTTGATCCCGTGGCTGTGGGGTTGCTGAGCTTCCGGACCGAGTTCTGCAGGGAGCTGCTCGCGCTGCACCCGACCCTCATTCGTGGCAATGCTTCTGAGATTATGGCGCTGGCCGGTGTGGCTGCTGGCGGCCGTGGCACCGACACCACAGAGGAAAGTGCCGCTGCCGTGCAGGCTGCACAACAACTGGCGAGCCAGTGCGGCTGCGCAGTGCTGGTGACTGGGGCTGTGGATTATGTGACAGATGGTGACCGCCTGCTGGCTCTGGCAAATGGTGACCCGTTGATGACCCGGGTGACCGGTGTGGGCTGCGCCATGGGCGCGCTGGCCGCTGCCTGTGTGGCCGTCGCGCCCGATGCCTTTACAGGTGCTGCTGCCTGCGCTGCCATTCTGGGCCTTGCCGGTGAGCGTGCTGCCGCCCGATGCCCGCACCCCGGCAGTTTTGCCGCAGCTCTGCTGGATGAACTGGATTCACTCAATCCTGCGGATGTTGTTCACTTTGTTCGTTTGGATGAAAAATCCTGCTTGCGGTGAACCTGCTATTGTGCTAGAGTAAGGTACAATGCAGAACGAACAGATTTCACTTGAATGGAAACAGCTGGCAGACCTGCCGGATGTTGAGGGTTTTGCCGGTTCTTATGCCGGCGTGAGCAACGGTGCCCTCATCGTGTGCGGTGGCGCGAATTTCCCGGAAAAACCGCTCTGGGAAGGTGGCCCGAAGCGCTGGACAGACCGCATCTATGTGCTTCCTGCGGGTGAGCCCGGATGGAAGGATGCCACCCCGCTTCCTAAGCCCCTGGGCTATGGCGCTACGGCCACGCTGCCGCAAGGTGTCATGCTGATTGGTGGCAGTAATGCTGACGGCGCCGTGGCAGATTGCTACATGCTCAGCTGGGATGGAAATGATGTAACATGCCGTCCGGTAGCTCCGCTTCCCACCACACTCACCGGCCATGCAGCCGCCGTGATGGGGGGCAAGGTGTACGTGCAGGGCGGTTCCGTAGCTCCCGGTGAGCAGGATGCAGAAGCCCGCATGTGGGTGTATGACCCTGAAGCAGATACCTGGAGCGACGGTGAGCCCATGCCCTGCCGTGGCCGTTTCCTGCAGCAGATGGCCACTATCGGCCACACCATCTATGTGCTGGGCGGTATCGGCCTGCAGCCTGGTGATGAGGGGCGTATGGCGCGCGAAATGCTGACCGATGCCTGGAGCTGGAGCGAACAGACTGGCTGGCGCCGGCTGGCGCATCTGCCGCACTACTGCGGTGCAGCCCCCACTCCCGCTCCGGTGATAGGCGGCCGTATCTACCTGCTGGGTGGCGATGATGCCACGGTGAAGGGTTTCACCCCGCAGAACCACCCCGGTTTCCATAACCAGAGTCTGTGCTACTGCCCCGGCAGCGATACCTGGTACGATGCCGGTGAAATTGCCGTAGCCCGCGCCGTGCTGCCCTGCGCCGTGTGGAACGGCATGGCTGTGATTGTGAATGGTGAGCAGCGCCCCGGTAAGCGCTCTAACCAGGTGTGGGGTGCCAGAATCTGAAATTGAATTATGCTGAAGAATCTTATTATATTGGCGGCCGTGGCGGCGCTTCCGCTGTCGGCCCAGTGCCGGAACTGCAAGTGGCATGCCAACCGGCCGTATGAGGCAGTGGCAAAGCCGCTGGCAGAAAGCCCGCGGATATCGGATTCCGTGGGGCGCGCCGGTATGGTGGCCAGCACGGTGCGCACCGCAGATGGCGTGCGCATTCTGGCTATTGGCGGAGCGAATTTCCCGAATGCCAAACCGGGGGCCAAGACCCCGGCGGAGCGTGGCGCCAAGGTGTTCTACGATGAAATTCTCAACATCAACCCGATGGATGGCAGCTGCTCAGTATTGGCAAAATTGCCTTATCCCATTGGTTACGCTGCGCACACGACCCAGGGGGATGGCTCCATGGTGATTGCCGGTGGTTGCAATATGGGCGGTCACGTGGCCACGGTGACTCGCATTGCTGCAGATGGCAGCTGCGAGGAACTGCCCCCGCTGCCGGTCACTACGGCATACCCCGCCTTTGTGCAGCGCTATAGTCAACTTTACGTGTTCGGCGGGCAGGAGAAGGCCGATTCGGTGACCTGCCTGAACCGCTGCTTTGTGCTGGATCTGGTGAATCCCGCCGCCGGGTGGAAGGAACTGGCTCCCATGCCTGGTGAGGGACGCATGCTGGCTGCTGCCGGCACCTTTGCCGGTAGCTGGGATGATGGCCGCATTTATGTGGCGGGCGGCTGCTCCCTGCATCCGGACGCCAAGGGGGCGGCTGAGCGCACGTATCTGAAGAGTGTGCTGTGCTACCAGCCAGCCACCAATACCTGGAGCGCCGTGGCCGATATGCCCGAAACCATCGTGGCGCCGGCTACGCCCATGCCCTCCAGCAAGGGTGAGCTGCTGCTGCTCTGCGGTGACCCCGGCAACTACTACCGTGCGAGTCTTGCCGGCAAGGCTCCGGCAGAGCATCCCGGCCAGAATACGACGATATACAGCTTCTGCCCGCACTCCGGCACATGGCGCGTGGCGGGGCAGAACAGCATCGGTATTGCCACAGCACCCGCAGTCAAGGTGCTCAATACCGTTTTCATCATCTCTGGTGAGACGCATCCCGGTGTGCGTACTCCCATCATTTCAACCATTAATAAAAAATAAGATACAACCATGCCTGAATACAAACCCCTGCTGACATTCCTTGCAGACCTCACTCCCTGGGCCGCCATTGCCATTCTGGTGCTGGCTATTATTGCCGGGTACAAAAACGGTTTCCGCAAGGCCGCTATCTCTTCGAGCGCTCCTGTAACCAAGCCCGGCAAGTGGGCCTGGATTGCCGTGGTGGTGCTCTGGGTGGTGGTGATGCTGAACTACTTTGACCGCTCCCTGTTGTCTGTGCTGAACAAGCCGATGACCGAGGGCCCGGACAGCATTGCCATGACTCAGGAACAGTTTGGCAAAGTGATGGCCGCGTTCCTGATTGTGTATGCCGTGCTTTCGCCCGTGGGCGGTTATCTGGCAGACCGCTTCAGCCGCTCCTTCATCATCATGTGCTCGCTGGTTGTGTGGTCTGTGGTGACCTGGATGACCGGTAAGTCCGAATCGTATGAAGAGCTGATTATCTGGCGCGCAGCCATGGGTATCAGCGAAGCTTTCTACATTCCTGCTGCTCTGGCTCTTATTACGGACTACCACCGCGGCAAGACCCGCTCCCTGGCCACGGGCCTGCACATGAGCGGTATTTATGCGGGTTCGGCTCTGGCGGGCTACGGTGCCTCCATGGCTGGTGAACCCTGGCAGCTGGGCTGGAGCCTCACCTTCGAAGTCTTTGGTTTCATCGGCGTGGCTTATGGTCTTATCGTGTTCTTCCTGCTGCGCAACCCGAAGGCAGAGGAGGCTCCCGTGGTGGAGGAAACCGTTGTTGCCGCTGCTCCGGCTGCTCCGGAGGTGTCGATGGGGCAGGTGTTCAAGAGCATCTTTACCGGCAGCGGTATGTATGTGCTGCTTGTCATGATTGCCCTGGCCGGCTTTGCCAACTGGTTTGTGCTGAACTGGTACCCGCGCCTGCTGCAGGACTTCCTGGCTACGTTCCACACGGCCGGGCAGTATCTCGATATCACCGATGAGGATGCCGCCGAGCATTCCACCCTGTGGCTGAGCATTGCCAAGTATGTTTCCGTACTGGGCTGCGCCGTGCTGGCCGATTTCTGGTACCAGCGCAATAAGAATGCCCGTGCTTACGTGCCCGGTATTGCGTTCTGCGTGGCCGGTCCCTGCGTATTGCTGGCCATGATGTTCGGTGTGGAAATCGGCTTGTACGCTGTGCTGGCACTGGTGACGATGCAGGGTGTAGCTCAGGGCGCTATTGACGCCACGCTTATGCCGGTTCTGCGCAACACGATTGATGAACGCTATGCCGCCACGGGCTATGGCCTGCTGAACTTTACCTCCGCAGGTGTGGGTGCCTCCGTCACCTGGGTGGCTGGTCTGCTGAAGGACCACGGTGTCGAGCTGACCACCATTCTGGCCATGGGCGGTGTGCTCATGGTAGTGGTGGGTATTCTCCTCTTCTGCCTGCCGAAGAAGAAAAATGCCTGAGGCAATGAAGATTTCATCACTTATACTGTGTGTCGCCGCCATCCTGGTGGCGGCACCTGTTTCTTTTACGCCGGCCTTCGCAGAGGATGATTCCGCCCAGGAACAGCCCGCCAGTAAGAAAGGAAAGAAGGGGAAGAAGAAAAAGAAGGATAAGGGTGCGCCTTCCGCATTGCCGGGTAAGCCTGCTTCCAAAGCTGAGCTTGCCGAGCTGGACTCCGAGCCGTATTCCCGCGCGGTGGATGTGTTTGTGGCCGGGCAGGGTAATCCCTACGCCAGTATCCGCATCCCGGATATCATCAATGCCAACGGCACGCTGGTTGCCATGGCGGAAGGTCGCTACCAGGACACGGACCAGGGGCAGAATGATTTGATTGTCTCCATCAGCAAAAATGGCGGCAAGACCTGGAGCAAGCCCGTGGTGGCCGCAGCTTCCAAGGGTGCCACGTTCAATAATCCCTGTCTGATTTATGACCGCGAGAATAAGCAGATAGTTCTGTTCTTCCAGCGTTATCCCCAGGGAATCAAGGAACGTACGCCCGATATCCCCACCGGCTGGAAGGATGAACGCTGCATCCGCAACTTTGTCTGTTTCTCGAAGAATGGTAAGAAGTGGAGCAAGCCCAGGGATGTGACCCAGTTCACGAAGAATGACGGCGTGACCATCACCTGCAGTGGCCCGAATCCCGGCGTGCAGATTACCCGTGGTGAACATAAAGGCCGCATCGTGGTGCCGCTGAATGAAGGCCCCTTCGGTAACTGGACGCTGGCTGCGGCTTATTCTGACAACGGTGGCAAGAGCTGGAAGATTGGTAAGAAGTCCGATGCCGGTCGCGGTATCAATGAGGTATCCATTGTGGAAACGACCGATGGCGGGCTTCTGGTGGTGTCCCGTGCCTGGGGTGGTGGCCTGCGCAAGGTGGCCTACTCAGAGAACGGCGGTGAAAGCTGGGGCCCGGTTAATGACCACCCCGAGCTGACCAGCCCGAACTGCCAGAATGGCCTGACGCGTTACTCCCACGAGGATGACGCGGTGCTGGGCAGCCGCGGGCGTATCCTGTTCTCATCTCCCACGACAGGCAGCCGCACCAATGGCATCATCAAGATGAGCTACGACGACGGTAAGACCTGGCCTGTCGAGAAGCAGGTGGGTGACGGCCCCTTTGCCTACTCGGTTCTTTGCCCTGTGAAGCCCGGTGTGGCAGGCATTCTGTACGAGGTGAACGGGCGACCCATCACGCATATCCGCTTTGCTTCGTTCAGCATATCATGGTTGACGGAAGGTAAGGACAGCGGCCTTGCTGAATAAGCTGTAAAAAAGGCGGAAGAGCTCATGGCTCTTCCGCTTTTTGTTTCAGTAGGTATAGAGATAGAAAAGTTTTACCACTTTCCCTTGCGGATACAGGCAACGCTGATGCTGCCCAGCAGCACCAGAATGCCGATGCCGGTGAAGACCCATTCGGTGGGGGAAAGCCATTCACCACGTTTTTTCAGGAATTTACGCTGTGCTCTGGCGGCCTGCGCTGCCGCCTGGGAGGCAACCTCTGCGGTGTTGCGGCTGACGTCCGGCGTGACGGAAATGATTTTCACAAAGTCAAGGTTGGCGGTGATGGCTGCAAAATCTCTGTTTTCAGCAGAAGCCAGCAGAGGGTAGGAGATGAGCAGCGAGCCGTTGACATCGTAGCACATGAGGCCGCCGATGCCGTTCCAGCCTGCGCCGCTGCAACCGGAGAATACCGAAGTGAATGAAATGTAGGTGGAGCCATCGCGGGTGAAGGAGGCCGGATGGGTTGCCAGTTTGCCGTAGGGAACAGCTTCGCCCCATGGTTGGCCGTGCCAGCTGCCCCTGATGCCTTCCGGCGTGGCCATGAGCCCCAGCTCGTGCTTGCTTTCAACCGTCAGTATTTTTGTGGGCTTATCTGCTTTTGAAGCGGCTGTCAGGTCTATGGTCACCGCTACTGCAGCTGTGGCTGCATTGGATTTGCGGAAGTGGGATACGTTGAAAATGGGCAGGCGGGAATAGAGCGCGCCGTGGGGACCGGTCAGCCTGCCTTCGGTGCAGGTGACACCCACGCGTTCGTAGGTGCTGGCCGGGTTGGTGAAGAGAGCCGTGTCAGACAGGGTGGGCAGGGCTGTAAACAGGCATGCAGCCAGCAGGAAAAGTTGTTTTATCATGGTAATATGCAGAATTGCTTTATCTGAATCTATCGCATGCTGCCTGTTAATGCAAGCATGATTTGTGGCTGAACGCCGGAATATGTGCATTTTGTGGGGGAAAGAAGCCTTCCTCCTTGACCTTTGGCAGGATAAAGGGTACACTCCCGCGCATGCAGGAGTTGGAAATCATGTCCCCGGCGGGGTCGTTTGAATCTCTGGCAGCGGCGTTGCGCGCCGGTGCCGATAGTGTATATTTCGGCGTGGGTATGTATAATATGCGTGCCCGTTCCACGGTGAATTTCACGGTGGAGGATTTACCGAAGGTGGCGCGTCTGTGCCATGCATGTGGGGCCAAGGCATACCTGACCTGCAATGTGATTATTTATGATGAGGAAATGGAAGGCATGCAGCAGTTGCTGCGCCAGGCCAAGGATGCCGGCGTGGATGCTGTGATTGCGGCAGATCTAGCCGTGATTGCCTATGCTCACAGCATCGGGCTGGAGGTGCACATCTCTGTGCAGGCAAATGTGTGCAACATGGGGGCTGTGCGTTTCTTTGCCGCTTATGCGGATGTGATGGTGCTGGCGCGTGAGTTGAAACTCAGCCAGATTCGCCGTATCATCGAGGGTATCAAGGAAGAAAACATCACCGGCCCCTCCGGTAAACCGGTGCGCATCGAGGTATTTGCCCATGGTGCGCTCTGCATTGGTATATCCGGCAAGTGCGGTATGAGTCTGGCAGCATACAATGCCAGCGCCAACCGCGGGCAGTGCTACCAGCTCTGCCGCCGTAAATACCGCGTTACCGATACGGAGACCGGCTTTGAGATGGATATCGATAACCAGTACATCATGTCACCCAAGGATATCTGCACCATCCGCGTGATTGACCAGCTGGTGGAGGCGGGTGTATCGGTCTTCAAGCTGGAGGGTCGTGGCCGCTCGGAGGCTTACGTCTCCACCGTCACTTCGGTGTACAAGGACGCAGTGCAGTGCTGTGCCCGTGGCGAGTGGAGCCCGGAAAGGGTCAGCGCCTGGGAAGAGGAACTGCTGCGCGTGTTCAACCGCCAGTTCTGGCACGGCGGCTATTACCTGGGCGAGGAATGGGAGACCTGGAGCGGGTGCTCGAACAGCCTGGCTCTGGAGCAGCGCCAGCACCTCGGCCGCGTGATGCGCTGGTATGGCAAGGCTGGTGTCGCGGAAATCCGCCTGGAGGCCGGCCCGGTTTCCCCGGGCGATAAAATTGAGATTACCGGCGTGACTACCGGCATTGTGCGTGTGACGGTGCCCGAGGTCCGCTGTGATGATGAGGACGGCACAACCCAGGTGGTGCAGGTAGCCCCCAAGGGTGCCACGGCGCTCATTGCGGTGCCCACAAAGGTGCGCCATGGCGATAAGGTATATATGGTGACCCGCAGAAAACTGAAGTGATGACGATAAAACCGCTGTTCAGCGCCGGGCAGCTATAATGATGCCGGGAGATCACCAGTTTATTTTTTTCATTGCCATGAATGCACGCATTATCAGCATCGATGCCCTCCGCGGGCTGGATATGCTGCTGCTTTGTGGCGGGGCGGCTGTGCTGCATCTCTTTACAGCCTGGGGGTGCGGGGATGCTGCCCCCGCCTGGCTGGTGCAGCAGTTCCGGCATGCGGAGTGGGGCGGGGCGTTCACCTGCTGGGACCTGGTCATGCCGCTGTTCATCTTCATTACCGGCGCCAGCATGCCCTTTGCCTTTGCCGGGTACCGCGAAAAAGGAGGCGCGAACTGGCGCTTCGGCACCAGCTGGCGCGTGTTGCGCCGCGTGGTGCTGCTCTTTCTGCTGGGTATGCTGGTGCAGGGGAATCTGGCATCTGCCCGGCCGGAGCACATGAGCCTCTTCTGCAATACCCTGCAGGCCATTGCCGAAGGCTACCTCATGGCGGCCCTGGTGCTCATGTTCTGCCGCCTGCGCGGGCAGCTGATTGCCTGCGCGCTCTGCCTGGCCGGCTATTGGGCGCTGCTGCGCTTTGTGCCTTATCATGGGCAGCCGGGCGGCCTCTTCCTGCCGGATAACAACCTCGCCATCCACATAGACCACCTCCTGCAAGGCCCCTGGCAGGACGGCACCCCCTACAGCTGGATTCTTACTTCGCTTTCCTTCGGCGCGCTCACGCTCATGGGCTGCATCTGCGGCGGGCTCATCCGGGCGCAGCGGGGCGCTCGCACCGCCTGCCTGCTGGCGCTGGGGGGTGCTGCCTGCCTGCTGGCCGCCTGCGCGCTGGAGATTGATACCCCGCTCATCAAACACATCTACACCACCACCGCCGTGCTCTGGAGCGGCGGCTGGTGCATCCTTCTGCTGGCGCTCTTTCACCTGCTGTTCGACTGCTGCGGCGCCGCTGTCTCCAAACTGGCCCTGCCGCTTCAGGTCATCGGCTGCAATGCCTTGCTCGCCTACCTGCTCACCGAAGTGCACGGCCCGGGCGGCCGCAGCATCTGGTGGGGCGTTGCGCACCCCCTCTTCCATGGCCTTGCCGCCCGCTGTGGCGATGCCGCCGCCCCCGTCTTTGCCCTGCTCAGCCTCTGCCTGCTCTGGGGCTTCCTCTTCTTCCTCTTCCGCCACAAAGCCTTCCTGCGCGTGTAAACCACATGCGGCGGCATAATAGGGGATAATGTGCCCCGAAAACGGCATCCTTCCTCCATTTTTTTTGCACCTTACCTCTCCCTTGGGGCTCCTCCTGGGCATTTTTAAGCTCAATTGATTAACCTTCCCGTACCAAAATTCAAATTCTTTCAAAAAAAATTTTAAATTTAAAAAATTC
>JAEIGA010009101.1_pt1 | contig 15022 bp, 6 predicted proteins | sample 9270691 | NCBI WGS metagenome assembly JAEIGA01 (sample SAMN17057246, study PRJNA624740) | gut metagenome | biome: biome; isolation source: fecal sample | host: Bos grunniens | place: China: Xizang | collected 2019
CATCACAAATTGTGACGACATCACCAAACAAGAGGCCGAAAACTGCAATGCCTTACGCATTTACTGAGTATGGAGTCATTATGCTAGCCAGCCTTTTGAGAAGCGATCTTGCAATTGAGGTCAGCGTTTTCATCACCCGGGACACAGCCCCTCCTCCTGCCAAAAAGATCGGCTTCAAATAGGTCATTGACGAGCTGCACGATAAAGCTGCCAAGAGTTGTAGAGATTGTGCCAGACGCTGTAAAGACCGCCGACAATCACCGTCTCAGGAGTCATGAAAGTCAAGGCCATCCATATCAGGAAGATGGTGTTCTTCTGGCCCATTGCCTGGCCGGCAGTTATCCTGCGGACTTCCATCGTCTTTTCGGCCTGCCTGATGAAACCGGAACGCTCCAGCTTGGAACGGTAATGTCCTCCGATGTAACGGCCCACTGCAAACTGGAACGCGCAGCAGATCAGCGATATCACAGACATCTGAAGCAGAAGACCCACCGAGAGAGTCGTATGCACTATCGACTTGGTTGTCACCGCAATGGCCAGGGTAAGAGCGACTGACCAGATATAGAATGCAAGGTCAGGATATTTCATCAGTCTGGCATGAATCTGCGGCATCAGATAACGCACAAGCCATGCGCAGAGACATGGAGTTATCAGCAGAGGAAAGACCTTCGCCATGATGAGACTGAAGGACTCCCAGAAGTTCGTATCGGAAAGCGGCTGGATCATTGGAACGATCAAAGGCACAAGGATAGCCACCAGAAGATTTATCAGAACTATATAAGTAGTAAGTCCCGGAACATCACCTCTGAGCTTGCGGGTGACTACTGCAGCCGCCGTTGCAGTCGGGGCTATGAGGCAAAGCATTGCGCACTCTATCAGAATGACCGCACTCCTGGATGAAACCGGATCTGCACGGAGAATCCAGAGAGCAAGGAATCCCAATGCGGCAAAGAGTCCGCCCTGAATCAGAAGTAGCCACCAATGCCATCTGTGAGGCTTGAGGTCCTTCGGCTCGATACGGCAGAACGTCAGGAACAGCATCGAGAAGATCAACAAAGGCTGAACCACCCCGACAACTCCCTCCAGCACAGGACCTGCGGCATGGATCGGCTGCGGCATGATATGATACAGCAGATAAATGGATGCTCCCGCCACCATAGCGATGGGAAGCATCCAGTCCTTTATTGTCTTCTTCAGATCCATTTGCTCAGAAATTCCATGCAAAGATAATCTTTCCTTAAAAGAATAGTGCAGATATCTCCAGTATTTGCCGTTATTGCCAAGACTTCATATTTCAACTCACTACAGAAGAATGGAAGGACTTGATATCACAATCTGTGACATCAAGTTGGGGAGAAAGACGCAACACGCCTTAACTTTCTGAAACTCAAAAAAAACTCCGATAAAATGCTTTATATCAGCAAAGATGACTATCTTTGTGGTTCTACAAGTTTATTATAGGTAAATCATGAAGCACTATTGTATGAGTCCGGCAAGTAGAACATTGCTGACATTGGTTCTGGCAGTATCTACATGCATCAGCGCATCTGCACAGAAGGAAAACTTCAAATGGATCAGAAATGTGGAACAGCAGAATGTCCGCGACTACAGCGACGGATTGTCCGCGTATTATGAAAACGGCAAATGGGGGTTCATCAACCCTTCAGGATGGGTTGTGATAAATCCTGAGTATGACGAAGTGAAAGACTTTGTCAACGGGCTCTGCCTTGTGAAGAAGGACGGTAAATGGGGAGTCATCAACAAGACCGGCCAGGTCATCCATGCTTGCGAATATGAGTCAATATCAGACTTTGATTCAGGCATCGCATATGCCATGAAGAATCTTTTCTCCTTCTACCTGTATGACACCGGCAAGAAGGCACAACTTCCTGTCTCGAAGTTCAGATACAGTCCGTTCAGCAACGGATTAGCCAGAATCCTGAACGTCAAGACAGGTAAATGGGGATACACCGATACCAAGGGTGTTGTTGCAATCGACCCGGAATTCACTTCTGCATCAGACTTCAAGAACGGACATGCGATTGTAACAAGCAAGGGCAAAGACTATATCATCAACAAGAAAGGTGACATGAAGGCTGCCCCATTCAGACTTGACACGAACGTAGTGATATTCGACAATGGTGCGGGATATATTGCAGGGAATGACGGCAAACTCAGGTTCTTTGATAAAGGAATGAATCTGAAGACGCAGGAGTACCTCGAAATAGATGCATTCACCAGCGACGTCACAAGGGCAAAGGACGCGGATGGCAACATCATCTTCATAAATGAAAAAGGCGACAAGGTGCTCGACCTCGACGGTTACGACGATGCCGGTAACTTCTCCGAAGGACTTGCATGGGTCAGAAAGAACGGCAAATACGGATATGTTGACCTCCAGGGCAGCCTTGTGATTGACACATTGTTCACATACGCATCCGACTTCAGAAGCGAACGTGCATATGTGGCAAAAGGACTGAGACAGGGCGTCATCAAGGTGACTGACAAGGATGACACCTTCCCTATGATACATATCTCAGACATACAGGTGCTCGACAAGAGCATGAACGGAACAGTCGAGGCTGACGAGAGTTTCGACATCTCATTCAAGATAAGCAACATAGGAGACGAGGCATTGAACGGCACGTCAGTCAGTCTTGGCGTAGACCAGTCTCAGTCAGATTGGTTCAACTTCGGATCCACCAAGATTGACGCAGGTGTCCTCATGCCTGGAGAAGAGAAGACTCTGTCTCTGTCGTTGGCATCAAACACAGGAATCATTTCCGAAAACATCAGGATGAACCTGAAAGGTGAAGCATCCAACCTTTATGACATGCAGCTGTTCGGCTTTGAGTTCCCGGCATCGGGCATCAGCGCCTGCAGACCTCTTCTCGAAACATTCTGGGTATATACATCTGACCACAGTCCACTCGCTCCCGGCAAGGAAGCATATCTGACACTTTCGGTAATCAACGACGGCACGGACATGGCCAAGGATGTCACCATCAACCTGAACTGGCCTGAAGGCATCAGATTCAGCGAAAAGTCCTTTGTAATCCCTAGCCTCTCTCCGAACGAGACGCATGAGATTACCGCGACATTCACTATTCCTGAAACAGAGAGTCCGGCCAAGGAATTCACGATGGTAGCCAATGTCGACGAATACACACACAAGAGAAACGATGTGAAGTATCTTTCGTTTGCCACAGGCAAGATGAACGTACTCACCAACCTGCTCAAGGGCAGCGTCGCAGAAAGCGGAAGCACGGCTCCAGTCGTAAACATAAAGAAGACAGAATCCGAACTCCTCATCGACCTTGACCAGAGGATAGGTATCAATCCGAACAGATTTGCCCTTGTCATCGGCAACGAGGACTACAACACGATGAAGCCGAACTCGGCTTATCAGCCTGATGTGGAGTTTGCAGAACGTGACGCAGAGACCTTTGCCAAGTATGCCAGCAAGGTCATGGGTGTGGAGGAAGAGAATGTGATTCTTGTCAAGAACGCCACATATGCCCAGATGCATAACAGCCTCAAGAAGATAAAGAGGCTTGCAAATGTCTCTCAGGAGGATCTTGAGCTCATCGTTTACTATGCTGGACACGGACAGGTGGACGGAGAGACAAAGGAAAGCTATCTCATACCTGTAGACGTGAGCCTTACCTCACCGACATCAGGAATCAGGCTTGAGGATTTCTATGCAGAAATCAGCAGCTGCAATGCAAGCAAGACGATGGTATTCCTCGACGCATGCTACAGTGGTGTCGGACGAGGCATCATCATCAGGCCGAAAAGCACCCCTATCGAAGGTAATATGGTCGTAATGACAGCCACGTCTTCTTCACAGAGATCGATGCCATATCATGACAAGAGCCACGGTCTCTTTACATATTACCTGCTCAAAACTCTCAAGGACTCAGAGCCGGGCATATCCATAAATGATCTGTTCAACAAGGTTTCAAAATCTGTCAGAACAAAATCAGTACTCATCAACAATTCGGAACAGACGCCGGAACTCCTTAATGGAAACGGAATATCCAAGGGCTGGGAAAACTGGACATTTTAAAGATTATCATTAATGAACTTGAAAAGACTATATATCATCACCCTAATGGCATTTTTCACATTCTGCGCTTCTGCCCAGAATGTGAAAGTGTCATTAGGCATCACCGGCGGAGGAATCGCCACACAGATGCTGACAGATCCGGCACCGTCGTCACCGATGTACATGAGCGGATACGGAGGAGTCTTCGTCAATGTCAACCCACTGAAGAAGATGGGAGTCAGGATAGGAGCAAACTATTCGATGCAGGGAGGAGAATACATGATGAACACGGTGCCGATCACAATGAATCAGTCGTATCTTAACGTACCTGTTTCAGTGCTCTACCATCCCAAGAGCTTCATTTCCTTCGAGGCAGGACTCTACCAGAACGTCCTTCTGGGATCCAGTCTGGTCGAACAGGGATCCAGTGTCGTAGAAGTCAATCCCGATGACGGAGCGCTGAAGTATAATATCGGTGCGCTGGTCGGAGTCTCATTCAATCTCAGCAAATCAATGTTCATCTGTCTGAAATATTGCTACGGACTGAGCTATTCATATGCGATCATGGGTACCGGATATAAATCAAACACAATTACCGCCGGCATCGGAATCAATCTGTTCAGGAACAAAACGAGGGCTTTCTAGGCTATTCCAAAAAATGAAAAGAATCAACTACATAACAACCATACTCCTGTCAATATCCTGTCTCTCCTTCATCGGCTGTACCGTCAATGAAGTGGAGGACATTTACAGCGGTTTCCCTTACATAGAACTCGAGGTAGATGGCATAAGCATTCCCAAGACTACGCAGACTGTCGAGATTCCGATAAAGACCAACCGTGACCTGCGTTTCAAGACCACCTCCAACACAGACAGCAAAGAATGGCTGAAGGCCTCGTTGTCGGAGGACGGCACCAGCCTGCAGATCACTGCACAAGCCAACAATCTGGAAACAACAAGAAGCGTAGTTCTGATATTAAGCACAGCCAACGACCTAGTCAAGAAAGAGATCAAGGTCTCGCAGGACGCTTCCGGCGAGCTTACCATAAGTGGTGACCTGATACTGAAAAGCCATAAGGAAATACTTGACAACACATACACAAAGACAAGGTCAGCGCTTATTCTCGGAAACGTTTCCAATGTAACCAAGGCATCGGAAGGCATACAATGCGGTGACTACAACATCATGGTGGACGAATCCGATATCGTCGACGAATCCGTAGACACTGTCACCAAGAGGATAAATCAGATAGCAGGCAGAACGCTTATAATGGCAAGGACAAAGGTCACCGGATTCCCTACAGAGCTTATCCGGAAGAACTCTATCCATAAAGTCTATCTAGACTATAATGCCATCAGCGCAATCCCGTCCTCGGATGAACTTCAGGCAATGGCGCTTCTCGAACTATCGCTTAAAGGCAACAGATTAAGCGACATTTCCTCTCTGGCGGGCTGCACGACACTCACCCACCTTGACATCTCATACAACGACATATATACTCTTGACGCTCTTGACGGCTTGACAGGGCTGAACAGTCTCGACGTTTCAGGACTGCCGGTTTCCAGGTCGCAGATTGAGGTGTTTGCAGAAAGCCACCCGGAATGGGTAATCCGGTCATCTTCATTGAGAGAGGAATCGTCAAAGTTTACGGTAATGGACAAGACCGACATCAATCTCATCTCCGCAACTGAAGCATCACTCACTACCAAGGTCCTCTACAACAACGGAGGAACTGTCAAGGAAGCCGGATATTACATAGGCAAGAGTCCGGATCTCAAAAAAATGACCAAACATATCGGTACCTACACATCCGGAACAGGTACCATAACTCTGACATACGACAATGGAAAGGAATTCGCAGACGAGATGTATATCAGAAGTTATGCGATCAACGAGGCCGGCATCGGCTACGGTCCAAGAGGAAGGCTTGGAGACCCACATAAATATGGCAATGCTTTCCTCAAGTCCGAGTCAGAAATCGCTACATTCTACCATGACAATTATCTTTATGTCGATGGATCGTTGGTCATCGGTACATCCGACATATCCGGTAATATTGCCCAAGGAGACATCCAACTTTCTCTGAATGACGGAACCAGAAAATGGCTCAAGCCGTCTGATATTGCGGACATCTCATTATTGTCCAAGGTATTGACCATCAGGGACGGTCTCTACATCGGCAACACCCAGACAGAAGACTTCTCTGTGGTTTCCGGTATTCAGAGCACTCCTAAGATGTGGCTTAACGCCAACAGGATGTCCGCTATACCAAACCTTGGAAACGTAGACGGACTCAAAGAGCTCAATCTGTCAAGGAACATTATATCCGACTTTTCTCCGCTGCTTGGACTGACAGGTCTGGAGACACTTTATCTCGGCTTCAGCGAAACACCTGACCTGGAGAGCAACGACATAGGCGTGCTTACTGGTCTTGAAAAGATGACCGGACTGAAATACCTTGATCTCAGCGGCCTGCCTATAATAGCAAAGCAGGTCAAGGACCTGGAGCAGCTTATGCCAAACTGTACAATAGTTTTCAACCCATCAGACCGTCCGGCCTATCTGCCGACAGTCAGGACTGGAAACATAACCAAAGGAGACGGATGCGTGACTTTGAATTCGACATTGGTATATAATGGAAAGACAAACGTCACTGAATACGGATTCTATATAGGTAAAGACCTGAACGCAATGGAGAAGGTTCCTGTAGGAAGCAATCTGGACGACCAGACTATATTCAGTTATGAGTTCCGTGCAGAAGACGAGAGCGACTTCTACTTCTATCCTTACGCTGTCAATTCCATCGGCGAAGGAACAGATATATCTTACAAGAAGTTCAACATCTTCAGCAACAACCTCAGCCAGTACGGCACATCCAACTGCTATATAGTACCCGAGGCCGGAACATATTCGTTTGACGCTTCCGTAAAGGGCAACAGCACTGAGTCTGTCGGAACGATCGCGTCTGTCGAGGTGTTGTGGGAAACAGATAAAGCAAACGTTAAGGCGTCGACAGGACATGTAATCTCAGATATTGTATTGCAAGGCAGTGATGTCACGATAACGACGACGGGGCAGGAAGGAAATGCACTTGTTGCAGTTAAAGATGCTGCGGATATCATTTTATGGAGTTGGCACATATGGTCGACTGATACTCCTGTCGATCAGCATTATATCAATAACTCCGGGGATTTTTATGTTCTTGATAGAAATATCGGAGCAACAAGATCTGACAGAGGCACGGGAGATGAATGGAAAGAATGTTCCGGACTACTCTATGAATGGGGAAGAAAAGATCCTTTCGCAGATGGTCACTATAAACTGGAGCATGCTCAGTTTACATTGAAGGAGAGCATTGAGAAGCCAACAAATTATGCAGGAAGGAGCACTCCATGGACCAGTGAATGGAGTGAGACTCTCTGGAGTGATGAAAAAACCATCTATGACCCATGTCCTGTCGGATATAAGGTATCATCAAAAGATGTGTGGAGCGGATTTACGACAACGGGAGGAAACGCTAACAATGTATCTGCAATCAATGCCAAGGGAGAATTCGATTATGGATGGAATTTCTATATTGATGGGCAGAATACTGCATGGTATCCGGTTAATCCTCATATCGGATTTAATGGAAACTTTGAGTATCATGATGATCGTGGACATGGTTGGTGCACTACCCCTTCTTTCATTATCGAATATTTAATATCCAAAGTTGTATTTCAGTCGACATCTTCATATCAGGCTTTTCCAGTCCGTTGCATGAGAGAGCATGATATCAACGTAAATCTGTCTACTGCAGAGGTCCATGATGTAACGAAAACAACAGCAACAGTCAGCGGAGCCATCGAATATCTCGGTAAAGTCAACTTAACCGAGCTTGGCTTTGTTTATAGCTCAAGTACCGATTCGCCAAACGTCAATTCGTCAAAAATAACAACTCCGATAACGGAGGGCAATTTCTCCAAGACCCTGACAGGGCTTAAACCAGGTACGACCTACTACGTATGCACCTATGCTGCTGAAGGTGATACAATAATATACGGCAATGTACTAACCTTCACAACCCCTATGGGAGGCGGCACAGAGGGACTTCCAGAGGATGATTATGAATGGGAATAATCTATCGAACATGATGAAGAAATCATATTTATATACAGTCCTCCTCTCCTGCATCGCCATGGTGTCAGGATGCACAAACATCGAGGAATTTGAAGAACCTGCACAGAAGGTCAGCAAGACATTCTATGCCGAAATAGAGAAACACCCTGCCACCAGGACCGTCCTGGGAGAAAAAGGAGAGAACGGAATAAGTCCTTTACTCTGGATGCCGGAAGACAGGATCGGCATAGCACCCTCAACTGGAGGTTCTTTTGACGCCTTTGTAAACAAGAATACAGTAACTTCCGATATGGCGGTATTCGAAGGACAGACAACCCCTTCGACATCGTATATTGCAGTATATCCTTATGACAAGACAGCCACTGTGGCAAACGGATCGGTCACTTTCACTCTGAACAGCAGGCAGACCTACAAGGCCGGCTCATTCGAACAGGACGCATTCCCGATGATTGCAAGATCCTCGGACTCCAATGATGAAGGTCTGATGTTCTACAACCTGTGCGGAGTACTCGTGATCAATCTGACAGGAGAGGAAAAGGTCACTGGAATCACCTTCACCTCCGGCAACAAAGTCAGTGGAAAGTTCAGCGTGGATACCGGATATGGCGACTACCCGGAGATGGTTGCAGATGCTTCAGCCTCGACATCCACCACACTGGACTGCGGCGAGGGAGTCCAACTTGCACCCGGTACCCCTACCCCGTTCCACATTGTCCTCCCGACAGGCACATATGAAAGCTTTACCCTGATGATCAGGACTGCTGACGGCAAGATGATGTTCAAGCAAAGCAAGAAACCTCTCGTCATAAAACGATCTTACATCACTACCGCCGGAGCGTTGGCATATGTAGAGTCAACATCCGTTGACCTCAGCTTACATGGAACAGCAAACTGTTATGTAGTTCCCGCGGCAGGCATGTACGCCTTTGACGCCTCTGTCATAGGAAATGGTTCGCACGGCATCATACCTGGAGCATCATTCCATACAGAAGATCCCACGATCACTCCTGCATCAGTAGAAGTGCTTTGGGAGTCTACCGGAGCAGGTGTCGAGACATCAAAAGGAAAACTTATTACTGACGTCAGCCTTGCAGACGGACGCATATCCTTCATATCAACTGGCGTGGAAGGTAATGCTCTCATTGCTGCAAAAGACAGCAATGGCACCATAGTATGGAGCTGGCATCTTTGGTTCACCGACACTCCTGAGGAACAGTTATATGTCAACTCGGTCGGCAATTATACCGTTCAGGATAGAAACCTGGGAGCGACTCGTCCAGACAGGGGAACAGGAGATGAGTGGAAGGATGCAAAAGGAGTTCTGTATCAGTGGGGCAGAAAGGATCCGTTCATATTCTATGATTCAGAGTCAAACTCACCATATGGTGATAGAACATCAACTCGTACAGCAATTGAAAGTACGATATCAAATCCTACACGTTTCTATGGAGGAAGTCGAGGCTGGGAAACGACTCAATCAAATGTTTCGCTGTGGTTGCCTTCTCAAAAAACCATATATGATCCTTGTCCTGTAGGCTATAGAGTGGCAAGAAAGGAAATATGGAAAGATTTCTCTAAAACCGGTTCAGATGTCACTAATCTATCTGATTTCAATGTTTCAGGTTCATATGATAATGGATGGGATTTCTATTATGACGGTACCAATGTAACCTATGTTCCTGCATCAGATCTTATACACTATAATTATTCGTATGAACACAGGAATCACATAGGCGACCTATGGTCATCAGAAGCGACTAAAGGTACCAATGCTTATCGCTGGAATTACGAATACTACGGCGAATGGGGCAGCAGAATACAATTATGGTATTCGGAAGTGACAGCCTACGCATTGGCAACACGTTGCATGAAGGATGACGGACATGTTGATCCTGCGCTGCCTGTAATAGAAATCATAGGGGTGAAGAACGCTACAGCAGAATCGGCAATCGTTGCATTCAACATATCGAACAAGGGGGCCTCCGATGTTACAGAGTCCGGTATCATCTACAGCACTACGACAGGGGTATCTGCCGACAACGGCATTAAGGTTTCTGTCGTAGGAGAAGAGTCAGTTGTTGAACTTAGGGGCCTGACAGAGAGTACGAAATACTTTGCAAGAGCATATGCATCAAATAGTTATGGTACTTCGTACAGTAAAGAGATATCATTTTACACAGAGTTCATCAACACAGTTAATCTCAGCCGGTATGGAACAGCAAACTGTTATATTGTATCAGAAAAATTTAAAGCATACTCTTTTGATGCTTCTGTCAAAGGCAACAGTTCAGAACCTATCAATACCCCTGTATCCGCTAAATTGGTATGGGAAACTAAAAACACCGATGCATCAGTATCAATTGGAGATATTGTAACTGATGTCAAGTATGATTCAGGATATATTACTTTTACAACAACTGGCACGGCAGGAAACGCTTTGATTGCAGTTGTAGACGCTAACGAAACTATATTATGGAGCTGGCACATATGGGTAACAGATTATGACCCGAATTCAGCTTTCTGCACTTACTTAAGCGGCGCAGTCATGATGGACAGGAATCTTGGAGCCTTGAATTCAGGCTCTGATGCTGCATCTTATGGATTCTTATACGAATGGGGAAGAAAAGACCCTCTGATAGGATCAGCAACCGGAGGTACTACCTTCGCAACTACCGCACCATCTGACCTTAAGCAATATGTAAATCCGTTATCTCCTTTTGAGTATTCATTTGCAAATCCGACACATGCAGTAGGCAACCTTTCAAACGACAATTCGGCATGGGGCAGAGTCAAAACGATGTATGACCCTTGTCCTGTAGGATGGAGGGTGCCGGATGGAGGACCGGATGGAGTATGGGCCGGAATGGTATACGGAAGTTCTGGAATCGTCAAGGATGGCGGATCATGGACTATTATTCCTCCGTATTCAGATCCAGCAACCATATATCCAGCTCCTGGATATACAGGAGGTGATAGATTAGAGCTATACTTCCCTGGATCGGCACTATATTGTTGGTCATGCGATGTGGCAAGTGCCAGCTCAGGATATGGAATGTGTTTGTTCGATAGGATTGAACGTGAATTGACAGCCGGTAAATCTTGCGAGTATTCAGTCCGCTGCATGAGAGAGCACGACATAAATATTGTATTGAATACTAGCTCAGCTACAGAAGTTACAAAGACTTCTGCAGTAATCCATGGTTCGATGGGATATCTTGGCCCTGCTACCCTTCTCGAAATGGGATTCGTATGGAGCAGAAATGAGAATCCTGACATCAATGATTCAAAGATATCTGTTGATATCAATGAGGGAGAATTCAGCAAGTCCCTCACGAATCTCAGCCCAGGAACAACATACTATGTCAGGACATTCGCAACCGAAAGGAACAACACGATATATGGAAATGTCGTTTCCTTCTCGACACAGACCTTAGCTGGCAATGAGGACATTCCTGAAGATGATGAATACGACTGGTAAATGGAGGGTGTAGAAATGAAGAACATATACAGATACCTATTTATAGCAATTTACGGACTGACGTTTTCAGCTTGCCTGAGTATTGAGGAGCAGTTCGAAGAAGAACTTGTGGAAATCAGGTTCACAGCGACTACGGAATACCACACCTATACAAAGACAACTCTTGAGGGAGAGCTCGGAGGAGGTACTCATCAGATATTATGGAGTCCCGGGGATGAAATTGCAATTATCCCGGTCGAGGCAGCTGAATCATTGACAAGCTATACATTCAAGAATATATCTTCAGAACGTTCCCAGACAACTGTATTTGAGGGAGAGTCAAGTAATGCAGACACCTACTATGCTTTCTATCCTGCTGCCAACGTCGGCAACGCGACATCTGGAAAGGTTGTATTTACACTTCCAGACATCCTGACATACCAACCTGGTTCTTTTACGGACAGTAGTTTCCCTATGGCCGCAAAGGTTGAGTCTGGCAATGACATATCATTCAATAACCTTTGCGGACTGCTTGCACTCAGGCTCACAGGTAAGGAGACAATAAAATCTATCACTTTTGTTGCCGATAATGACAAGATGGTGGCTGGCTTGTTTAGTATCGACATGTCGGAGGGAGAGTGGAAGATTACACAAGCAGGGAACAACAAGAAATCCATTGTCATGGATTGTGGACCTGAAGGTGTCACTTTGAACGAATCCGAGGCTACAGTCTTCTACTTCATCCTTCCTCCACAGACATACGATAATTTCGACATTCTAATCATGACGGCTGACGGAGGAATGATGTGCAAACGTGCTGAAAGACCGCTGAGAATTAAACGCTCAGTCCTTACACCAGCCGGCATCCTCAACTATGTGGAGAATTATGGCATTGACCTTAGCGAGAGAGGCTGCTCTAACAGCTATGTTATACCGGAAGCAGGTCTTTACTCTTTTGATGCAACGATTATCGGTAATGGAGAGTTTGGACTTTTACGAAATGCCGGTTTCCATACAGACGATGTCAATATCAATCCCGAATCTGTAGAACTTCTTTGGACTGACAGAGATAACCTGATATCCGAACTGAATGTTTCTGACGGAAAGGTAAGGTTCTATGCAACGGGGAATGAAGGTAATGCTTTCCTTGCGGTGAAGGATGGAGATGACAACATTCTTTGGAGCTGGCACTTATGGTTTACTGATACTCCTGTAGAGCAAACATATAATAATTCCGTAGGTACATTTAAAGTACTGGACAGAAATCTTGGAGCGACAAGGGCAGACAGAGGCACAGGTGATGAATGGAAAGAGTCCTCTGGCCTGGTGTATCAGTGGGGAAGAAAGGATCCGTTTGCCGATGGCAAATACGACATGATAGATGTCGCTTTGTACATGAAGGAGATTATTTCAATGCCCACTACTTATGTTGTTCGAAACATGCCATGGACCAATGAATGGAGCAATTCGTTCTGGGACTCGGAGACCAAGACAATCTATGATCCGTGTCCGGTAGGCTATAAGGTGGCTAAGGATGAAATATGGGCAGATTTCACGAAAACAGGTGCAAATGTTGACAGAAGAGTTCAGATCAATGCATCAGGCTCTTTTGACTTCGGATGGAATTTCTATATTGATGGTGAGAACACAGCATGGTATCCGGCCACTCCACACATAGGATACTCAGGACCATATGAGTATCATACCGATATAGGTTACTGCTGGAAGTCAAACCATAATTCTTCTCATTCAAACCTGTTTGAGTATTATTATAATTCAGACCTGAAATGTCATGTCAAGATTGTAGATTATAGGACATACACATATCAGGCATTTCCAGTCCGTTGTATGAAGGATGATGGATATCTAGATGTATCGACATATATTGAACTGGCTATTCCTGAGGTCTCTGAAACATCAATGACTACTGCGAAGATAAACAGTGACACCAAGTATGGATTCTCTTTGAATATCACTGAAAAAGGATTCATATACGGAACAGCACCAGATCTGTCAGATGGTACCAAAGTAACATGCGAAGGTGGACATGGAAAGTTTTCATATTCACTCAATGGTCTTTCACCAAATACGACGTATTATGTACAATCGTATATCGTTGCCGAAACAGGAATTACATATTCGGAAATAATCGGCTTCAGAACATATTTCTCCGATAGCATCTGTGGTTATAATCTAAGTAAAGACAGCACAGCCAATTGCTATATTGTATCTGATTCGGGCGACTACGCTTTCGACGGCTCTGTCAAAGGAAACAGTAATGAATCTGTCACTTCACCTGTGAAGGTTGAAGTTCTATGGGAGTCAATAAGCTGTACGGGCAAAGCCGACTCCGGAACTATTATTTCTTCAGTGACTTTGAATGGGCCATATGTTCAATTCAATGTACCATCTCCTTTACAGGAAGGTAATGCCCTGATTGCAGTCAAGGATGCCGAGGGAACCGTTCTATGGAGTTGGCACATCTGGGTAACAGATACTCCTGCCGAGCATACATATGTCAATTCTTCTGGTACTTTCGTTGTCCTCGATAGAAATCTAGGAGCTACCCGAGCAGATAGAGGAACAGGAGATGAGTGGAAACAATCCTGTGGCATCGATTTCTTCTGGGGAAGAAAAGATCCGTTTATGGCATACTGCCATTCTGAGATTGCTTCTTCCCACACTATAGATGAGTCTGTTAAAAATCCGACAGTAAAAGCTAATGGATGGGGTTATGGGCCATCAAGTGATTTATGGTCGGCAGAACATAAGACTATGTACGATCCATGCCCGGCAGGCTACAGAGTTGCCAAACAAGAAATATGGAATGGATTCTCACTTTCTACGGTTTCCGGTAAATTTGAAAATGGCTGGTATTGTATTTACAATGGAACTGATACCGCATGGTATCCGAACAGAGCTCACCACCAACCGGCTTGTATTGATTACTGGGGAGACAACTATATGACTGCAGCCCAACAGTATTCCGGTTTATATTCTTCTTCCGGGCATGTTCTGAATAATCGTTCCGTCGAATATGCTACGCTCCGCTGTATGAAAGAATAGCAGTTCGTAAATGCTGATGAACTAGAAACTATCAACACATTATAAAAAACGATATGTGCCAAACCCCTCCTTAGGAGGGGTTACTGAGGAATTATTCTTCCTCGTAAAGCCTAGTCGGATATTTGTGGTTGAAGCAGGCGAGGCAGAGGTCATCGCGGTGACCGGCGGCGAGCATTCCCTCGTGAGAGAGGAATGCGAGCGTGTCGGCACCTATGAGCTTGCACACCTGATCCACGTCATTGCTGTTGCTGATGAGTTCCTGAGGCGTATGTACATCTACACCATAATAACATGTATACTTCAGAGGAGCACTTGCGATTCGTACATGAAC
>JAEIGA010009102.1_pt1 | contig 15022 bp, 27 predicted proteins | sample 9270691 | NCBI WGS metagenome assembly JAEIGA01 (sample SAMN17057246, study PRJNA624740) | gut metagenome | biome: biome; isolation source: fecal sample | host: Bos grunniens | place: China: Xizang | collected 2019
CCGTAGAGCGAACGGGCGGTAAGCGTGGGATAATGCTTTCTCCGTCCTATGTCTATCGTTTCGTCTTGGGCGTTCGTCCGTGCGATGTTTGCGTATGGGAAAATCGCTCTGTAATTGTAGGTGTCACTATCCGTCATAATCTCCAATACGCCGTTGTAAAAGGACTTCGTGATTATGTCCGAGTATGAACAGTATAAGTTCGGGTGTTCGCTATCACGACCCATTAGCCAGGTAGTGAACATTATCGCCAATGTCGTCTTCCCTACTCTTGGGGGCATACTGATAAACAGTTCTGTGATGTTTCCGTCCGCAAGGTCTTGCAGGCTCTCTACATACCGCTTCATTACCCTTCTTCTCGGCATATAAAACCGCTCTTGCGCCCGTCTGTCTATCTCCAGATAAAGCATATAACTGTCAAACTCATACGGAGCAGATACAAGCAAGCCTAATTTGTAGAGGTTGAAGTAGTCCCCTTTCAGCCCTTTCTTCAACGCAAGAGCGCATATCTCTCGCAACCTGTACGCTCCCTCTTTGTCATAGTGCTTTACAAGCCAACCAAGTCCGTCCCGTATCGCTCCCTCATCATATCCGGCTCTCGCCTTCTCTATGATCTTCGTTATTACCTCGTCCATTCCCTACCTCTTTAACGACAAAAGCGGTCAAGCTCTCGCCTAACCGCCCTCGCCTTTAGTGTTCCCTATTATGAAGATGAAGTCACGGTCAAACCGCATTTACACCTTATCATATCCAAAAATGAAACGCAAGAGTGCGTGTGCAACATTACCTATCCACCGATCTTCTTGAACTCAAAATCTATGTAATACCCCAACGGCGCAAGATACCGCTCCATATCATCAAAACTTAAATGCTTCTTCCTTAACATTGAACTTAACGACTGCCGGCTTATCCCTACCATTTCAGCCGCTTCCTGCTGCGTCTTCCCTACCTCTATCAGCACCTTGCGGAACTCCTTTACTATCTGCTTGTTGTCCGTGTATTTCATAACCTCTCTCCTCTGCGCCTTAAACGCCTTACTGTGTTCTGCGTTTATTTTACAATAGCACCGCTCCTTTTGTCAACTACCACGATCCATTACCTTTTTTCTCCTGCGATATTTTTTCAGCACCCACTTTCCCCACCAACACCCTCGCCCTATCCTTTTTGTTTCCGAGAGTGGAGAGAGGGGTAAGTATGCCCCCACTCACGAACGAATGTTTGTAGAGGGGTGGGGCGTATGATCTACGGCTATACTCCAGGCACACCGCAATAGTTAAGGCGTTAGGCATAGAACACCGAAGATATACAACTATTCCCAAAACAGAGATTAACGGAATAGTTAAACAAAATATGCTTGAATTGCTTGATATTCCAACGATATCCGGATATTTTCCACGATCCCATATTGCCGTAATTATTCCATTATTGTTAATCAATTATCAATATTGCACACGGTGTCGGGCGTTTCTTTTAGTGCCTGGTGTCTGCTTATTCTATTTGATCTAATAGTTTATACCTTAATAATTTAATATAGAATTATACAATATATTATAATAATGCGGTTTGTGGCGTGTTTGAATGTATATATACTAATATACTTATACACTAAATAGGCGTAGAAGGCGGGAAACAGAGCCACAGACGCACGCAGCAAGGCACACCGATATATTATACCGTTGCGGTGTTGCCTGGCTTAAATCGGCGTTTTTTCGTGTTGCGGTTTAGGATCGTTCCAAATATCCGGCGGTTATGCTGCGGAGCTTGCCCCCCTATCCTGTTTGATCCTTGCGACATTTTACCGTAGTGCATAATATTTTTTTACATAATGTAAAATAAATGCTTGACAGGGTAAATTGACGGGCGTATTATATAAGCGTAAAAAGCACAAAGGAACGCCGGAAGGCAGGAAGGAAAACAAAATGGAAAGATATTTTATAATCAAGGACGGAACAATAGAAGCAAGCACGGCGACCAAAGACGCAGCAAAAGAGCTTATAAAGATGTATAAGGAAGAAGAAAACAAAAAGGGCTATTGGCTAAAATCTAATTTTTACATCATCAAAGGCACGGAAGATTTTAACATATAAACGCCAGGCGGCAAGAGCCGCCGCCCTTAATGCAGCCGCTGCCAGTTGCAAGCCTGGACAAATGCAGAGCAAGGGAACGAAAAAACAGGAAAACAGAAAAGAGGTTAAAACAATGACAACTTACAGACTAAACGAACAGAAAAACGGCGTAGAAATTACATTTGCAGCAAAGCCGGAACAGGCAACGCTTGACGCACTAAAAGCTAACGGCTTTAAGTGGAATAAAAAGGGCGGCTACTGGTACGCCGTACAAAGTGCGGAGCGGATCGCACTTGCGGACAAGATCGCAAACGGCGAACAGGTAAACGCTCCGGCGGTTGACCTTGCGGAATACTACACAACCGCAACGCCTGGTTATATGGGAGCAACAGAGATCACGGGGAGCAAGTACGCCAACGGCGGTTGGCTCTATGGGAAAGAGTTATCGGCGGCGATCCGTGACGCACTCAAAAAGTGCAATATAGGCGGCTGCTCCGTTCGTGTTCATACCTTTAGCGGCGGGCAGGAAATAACGGTAACAGTTAAGGCAACAAACGCCGATATTATACCGATGTCGGAATACTACGAAAACAACAAACATAATTATAGCGCTTACTGGTACACAACCCCAGACGGCAAAGAAATACACAAAGACGCTATGCCGTGGAGCGATTACGACAAATGCCAGGAAATCATAAAGCACACTTTGACGCTCCGTTATAATTGGGCGGTTGGTTATATGTCCGGCGATTATGGTTTAGAGGATCACAACGCAAAAGAGCTTTTAACAAGTGCGTTTTGCGACAAGCTCCAGAAAATACAAACAATATTAAACGCATATAACCACGATGATAGCAACGGACAAGTAGACTACTTTGATCGCCATTTCTACGATGATATAAGGATCAAGCTTGCAAATTAAATAATAAAGTCGTTCCGGCGACTATAAACAGGCATTAAGCCGGAAGCGTTGCCGCCGATCCTGGCGGCAAGTTGTATAAGAGCATAACAAGCACGGCACGCCTTGCGACCTGGCAAGCCGCAAACAGACCGCCAGAAATGGCACACGGAACACCGCCGGAGCTGCTCAAAGCGTCAACAGAAAACGAAGAAGACAAACAACGCAAGCCAAAGCATAACACAACCAGGCGGAGCGATAGCCGAACGGAGTATAAGGCAAAGCCGAACAGGAAACAAGGACACGACAACCGAACGACCGCAAGCCAACAAACGCACGATTTAAGACAAGGAAAACCGCCAAAGGTATAAACAAGGCAAGCACGAAAAGCCGTTAAAACGGCTAAAAACCGCCCTAAAAGGCAAGGAACAAAGGAAGGTATAACAAATGGCATTTTGGAACAGGAACAAACACAGAGAGCCGGAACGAATAACCTGGCGAACGCCGGACGGCGACTATTACAACATCAGCAACGCAGCGTTGACGGCTGAACATACTTTAATTGCAGGTGCGACAGGTTGCGGAAAGTCAACATTTTTGCATAGCATAATAGCCGCCGCCTTGGTGCAGCACTCCCCCGCCGCCGTGCGCTTTATCCTCATTGATCCTAAGGCGGTAGAGCTTGCGAGATACAAAAACCTACCCCATACGCTTGAGTATACCGACACCGAAGACGGCGCACTTTCTGCGCTTGAGTACGCCCAAGGAATAATGAACGCAAGATACCAAGCACTTGTCCGCTCCGGCAAGGAAGAATGGACGCAGGCAGACGGCGCAGCGGTCTATGTAATTATTGAGGAATTAGCCGACCTTATGAGCTGCCCGCTCCGTAAACAGATACAGGTAGCGATCCAAAGGCTGACGCAGAAAGGCAGAGCGGCAGGCGTTCACATCATAGCAGCAACGCAAGCCCCAAGCAGGAAGATCATTCCGGCAGAGATAACGCTGAACTTTACCGCCAGATTTGCCCTCGCTTGCGAGAGTGCAATAGAGAGCAAGCAGATTATAGGGATCGCCGGAGCAGAAGCCCTGCCCGATCACGGCGAAGTGATATACAAGTATAGGCGAAACATAGGCAGGTACACCGTGCCGTTTATGAAGAAGTCCGAAGTTATGGAACTTGTGAACTACTGGACTTCTCCGGCGTGCCGTATAGCGTAAGCTGATTAGTCAAGCACATTAGGAAAGGAAGGAAAAGCAGATGAAGTTTACAGTAGAAGATAGTTGCATAGGTTGGGCGGTTAAGAACACGAAGAAGTACCTTGGCACGCTTTACCTAACGAAGATATACAAGGGAGTGCCGGAGTTTTCCAAGGACTACTCCCACGCCAAGAGATACACAACAGAGAACGCAGCACGCAAGATAGCAGCGCAGTTGAGCAGATAAGTTGTAGACAAGCAGATCAAAAGCAGATATAATACACATAGTTTGTTGCCGTAGTACTTCGGCAATTTACCTTCCTGCCCCGACTGTAACAGGTCGGGGCGTTCCTTTATGCAAAGCAAAACGGAGCGTTGCCGCTCCGCTCTGCCGTTTTAGGGGGGGGGGGGTAAGGGAAAAAGTATTAGAAGCGCCAGAGATAGGCGTTTTTTGTGTGGTGGATAAATATATCAGCCTACCGCCCTTTCGTGCGTCTATCGCCGTGTTTTCGGTCTTTACGGCGGTGCTATACCTCTGGGAAAACCTTAATGTCTGTGCAGACGGTTTCGCAGTCTGGAGCAAATTGGCTGAACGCTTTTTCTACCTTGCGTTCCCAAGCAGATTTAGCCTTTGCGTCAAGCACCGCCCTTTCCGCTGCGTCTGCCTTGTTGTCGTCAAACTGCGCCGTGATCTCAAGTTTATAGATTACTGTCATTGTCTTCTCCCTCGTCTATATCTTCCAGGTATCTTCTTGCTATGCTTGCTTCGCTCGGTAGGTCTTTAAGTACATTTCCGATAAGCAGGTCTTCTATCTTTGAGTTCGGCTCTCGGTAGCCGAAGTATTGCTTGGATCGCCAGATGTAAGGCACATCTCTTATCTGTCCTGCGTAGACCGCCTTGCCCTCGGTTGCTTTAAGCACCGTCAAGGCGTTCTGGATAAGTTTAGTCATTCTGCCGGAGCAACCTTCTCCCGAAGCATATTGCTTGCCTTTCTCGTCCGATAAGCCAAGATACAAGCACATTGTTTCAAACATCGGCATTTCGCCCTTGCTGACACAGAGGTTGAAATACTCCCCTATTCTCTTTTCGGCTTCATCATCATCGGCGCACTCTGTCTTCGTCCAAGCGTTTACCGAGCTTATGATCTTGCTGATGTCGTTTTTAGGTGTTTGGGTCTGTCCGTTCTCGGCATATTCGGTTTTCTTTGAAGCAGATTTATTGCTTGCCATTATCTTATTCTCCGTAAGTTAGTCAGTTCGCAGTTGTCGGGATCGCCGTCTATATGTTCCACCGATCCGTAGCCCTGCATAAAGGCGTTGGCTACAAGCACCGCTACCCTGGCGCAAGTGTAAGTATCATTCGGCGACTTGAGGTTTACAACTGGGTGTTGGTACTTGTCGTATTTTCGTTTAAGCACATCGCCCCTACGGTTAAGCACTTCGCCGTACTCGCTGACGAAGTATCTTCCGTCAAAGCCGGACACAAGCCTAAATCTTCCGTTATGCCCCTCAAACTCGCACTCTTTCGGCTTCTCTAATATCCGCTTCTTGAAGAACGGACAAGGACGGTTGAAGTCCGTGTTGCTTAATATGTCGCAGTCGCCGCCGTTGTTGAAGTGACAGTCTGTTCGTTTCTGTTTGCAGTTCATTTGTTCCACCTTATCCCAAGCCCTGTGTGTTCGTTTATGATGTCGCAAACCTTTTGAAGACTTATAGTGTGCGTGTTTACCGCTTCGGCGTACTTTGTCACGCCTTCCCATACTCCGAGCAGACTGTCGGGATCGTAGTCCATATCGTCCATAAGGTAGCCAAGAACAAGGATAAGCGTCTGCCCTGTTACATCGTTCTTGATCTCCTGGAGTTTTCTCGGCGTAACCTCTATCTTCTTGTACTTGCTCATAAGTATTCCTCGCTGATGTCTTCCTCAATAATCTGCTTTGTCGGATCAACCTCTTTCTTGTGGAAGTCCACAACTGCATAGACGGAAAAGTATTGCTTTCCCTCATAGACTATCAAGGTCGTAGCCGTGATTTCGCTGATCGTTATTGTGTCGCCCTTCTTAAAGTCGTATTCGCCTGGAGCAAGCACATTTATAAAGCCGTCCAGGATATACTTACCGTTAGCCTTGTGTATTTGCGGTATTGAGAACTCCGTGTACTTTCCCAGCCCGACTACCTTTGAAGCAAAAGGTCTGTATTCGCCGCCTACTTTCAGCATTTACTCGCCACCGCCTACAAGTTTGCAGACCTCATCATAGTCTTTCTGCTTGATGTCCTTGGAAGAAGTGTAGCCCTTGCTTGCCAGGAACTGCTTTAATTCCTCTACGGACTTTCCTGCTTCGTTCCCTATTGCGTACAGACGCTTTATCTGCTTGGAAGTGATAGGTGCTTCATCGTCCGAGGTCGCCTTGATTTCCTCAAAGTTCTTCGTTACGGTTTCGTCCTCTATATCCATTGTGAACAGGTCGCTTCCACCGCAAACGGATATTGCCGCTGCCGTCAAAGCACGCTTCGCTGCCATTTTCAGCGCAGAGTTTGCAGCGTCATACGCTCCGTTGAAGCCGTTGCGCTTTTCCTTGGTGTTCGCTGATCCGTAGCCGGAAGTGAAGACATATTCCTGTCCGTTCTGCACATTCAGTTTGACCAGGTCGCAGCGGACGGTGTAGAAGAAGAACGGCTCTGGAGCGGTTTCCTCTATCTTGCTCTCTATGTGGTATCTCTGCATAAGTCCATAGGCGAAGCAGATTTTTTCCGCTCCGCTCTTATACAGGCTAGGCTTCTTGGTTTTGGGTATCACGCCGAAGTCTACATCACGCTTGAGTGTTGCCTTAACTCCAGTCGGAGCGGTCACTTCATAATTCATACGCTTCGGCTCAACTATTGCGCTTACGCCGGATAGCAGCTCTACTTCGTTCATCGGTTTAATCATTACTTCGTTACTCATACCTATAAAAGTCCTTTCCCATAATTTCATTACACATATCAAAAACTTTCTTCATACCCAAGCCCTTTTCGTTGGGTGTCCATATCTTCTTAAAGTTCCAGTTCTTCCACTCGCCGTCATATTCTGGAGCAGTCGGGTCGTAGTTTGGATTATCCGTCCACCCCCCCCCACCCATAGCGAACTCATAGAGTTTCGGGTGAGTTCTTGCAAGCCTTTGAAATCTCGTTTCGCCCTTCTCGTTGTGAAAGCCGAAAGCGCAGTATATACAACCTGTTCTGTCGCAACCTGTGCATTTTAGTTTCCCAAAGCCTGTCAGTATGTTCGGTGGGTACTCAATTCCGTTTTCGTCCACCGAGACTATTTCGCCGTAGACGGAGCATATTGGTAGATCGTGTTCCACAATGTATTGAAGCACATCTTGGTTTGTCCAGAACGAGAGCGGTTGGCTCTTTGGGTTTTTACTGTCCCAGGCGTTGCACCCTGTCCTTATCCAACCTTGCATACGCACCCTGCTTTCTTCTGCCATAGTACCGATTATTGGGACAACGCCTTGTTCCTTTTGGTATTTCTTCATCGGTGCTTTCTTGAGCTTGTTGCAACAGAAGTGCGAGATTTTAACAGGCAAGTCCCTTGCAAGCGGAAGATACTTTTCCTTGTTGAACTGCGAAGGTCTGTTAGGGATATTCTCCGTCTGTGTCGCTACCCCGGCTTTGAAGCCTTTGAGTTCGTGTCGTCTTCTCTCGCCCTTTCGGTAGTTGTGCCAGTTGTCTGCCACTTGCCGTGGAGATCGCACCGCCTTCTCTGTTGTTCCAGAAACACTCCCTGTCCTTTGGATCGTTTGGGTTTGGGGCAAGACATCTTCTGTGGTAGTTGTCCCATACACCCCCCCCCTCTGGCGGTGGATATTTCCCTGTAAGAATTGTCCGTCTGTTCGGGGAGCAGCTTGTCTTGATAAAGTGTGAGTTCTCCACGCTTGTAGGTTGTGACAGAAGTCTTGGCGTTTCGCTTGTGTGTGCGCCCCCCCCCCTATACGCCTTGCGTAGTATATTGCTTCGGCGACTTCCTTTCCTATCAAGGGGTAGCCGTACTCGGTTATCACATCTTTGAAGCGGACATCGGGATAGACAATATCTACTTTGTCGTGCGACATAGCGAACTGTCTAATCTCTGGGTACTCAAGACCTGTGTTTGAGAACACCGCCCTTATATCGGGATAAAGGTTGCGAACTATATGAAGCAACACGGTGCTATCCTTACCGCCGGAGAAGCTGACACACACTCCGTCTTCGCCGTACTTATCTACCCACGCTCTTATACGGTCTTCCGTCAGCCGTACCTTTAGATCAAGCGGTAGGGCTTGCATAATCACAAGGTCTTCTTTGGTGTGTCTATTCTCCACCCTTCCCCCTCGCTTTCGTTTCTAATATTTTTGTTATAAGTTTGTGCGTATCGAGCAACCGCTTGAATACTTGGTGTCCGCTAAATCCATACTTGCTTTCGTACTCCGCACAATTAACCACTCTGTATGTTCCGTCAGATTTGAGAAACAAGCCAAACCTGCTTAACGGTATATACATATCGAGGTAGGTGTCGAACTCTCCGTGGGCTTCATTGTAGGCGACTTCATAAGCCGCCGTTTGACAACAAACGCTTATCAACGCTTCCTTTGTCGGTTGCGAAGTTTTTATATCAACAACCGCAAGTTCCCTGTTATTAAGGCTGCCAACTCTATCAAGTGTTCCTATGTAGCCGTAGTTCTCGGAGTACACTATCTGCTCAACGCCTATCCACTTTGGGCGGTAGATGTTGTACCATTCAAGGTATGCTCTTATGTAGCCCTCGGTTTCCGGCACTACCTCAAGTTCGCCACCGAGGTCGTAGATTTCTAACGCTTCGTGTACCGCTCTGCCACGGTTGGCTGCGTACTCCAGAACGCTTGGGTGTATCTTCCCATATCCACGGCTTGTCAGCGGTTGTAGGATCGTAGTCACGCTTGGTACTTCCTCGCCGTCCACCAAGTAGGTGTGGGTCGCTTCATCAAAGAAGATGTCTGGTTTAGTCGCCATAGAACGCCCTCTCAAGTTTCCTTATCCTTCCCTCAAGCACATTTATCTCGTCCTTGAGGTTCGCTATCTCGGTGCGAAAATCCTCTTTCAGCGGTTTTGCCGTGGCTTCGGGTATCGTAAACCATTTGGTCGTTGATCGGTCGTCTTGGAGCTTGTTAAAGCCGTCCAGATAGCCTTTGCGATAACCTTCCTTGTATGCTTCCTGTATCTCTCTGCTCATACCTCTACCTCTCCGCTCATATTCACTTTCTGCTTTATGCTATCCATATTGTAAAGTGCGGTAGTCGCAGCCTCTATGCTCTGGTCGGTGTGCTTAACCGCCACCGCAACGATGTTCGTCATTTCCGCTTTTATCAGCGACAGACCGCCGAAGCCGATTAGGATCGTAAGTCCTATGTTAAATATCGTCAGTATCAGTATCGCTATTAACATTCCTCGCTCTCCTCTCCCTCGTCCAACACTCTTACTTCATCGTAAACCTTATAATCATCTATCACGGCTTGCGCCTTCATTCCACGCATTAGTGTTTCCAAGACTGTCTTGGTAAAGCCGATATGTTCTTCTGCGACTTCCGTTTCAAAGTTCATTCTGCGGCCATACTTAACGCCGTCTATACGAAAGATCACGACTATTGAAATCGTCTTTGCTCTCTTCTTCGTGTTCATTCTTCCACCTCGTCCATTCCCATCATCACGCTCTCGGCAAATGGGTGCGACTTGTCCTCGCCGATTTGAGCGTCCATTCTCGCTCCGCAGTTCGGGCAGAACTTCCATTTGCGCTTATCATTCTTGTAAACCCATATAGTGTCTTTGCATAGTGAACACTCGCAAATGCTCGCCGTTGCCACTCCGTTGCCATATCCATCACTAACAGTTATCCACCGTCCGTGCTTTGTCGGCTCTACTATCGGCAACGCATCTATGTACTGCTTTACCATCGTAAACGTGCAAAGAGCAACATCGTATGCAGTCTGCGATATTACAGATATGTAGTCTGAATTAAGCCCTGATATATCATCGTCTATAAGTTCGATAAGTTTGTCAGCGTCTATTAGCCTCATTCTCTCCACCTCGCATATCTGCTCCGCAATTAGGGCAGTAGTTCCAAATCACTTTTCCGTTGAGGTTTACAACCGCTGTCCGCTCTCCGCACTCCGAACACTCATACCAAGGGTGAACAATTTGTTCCCAATGTCCGTGCTTTGTCGGCTCGGCTTCGCTTATTGGATTGTTGAGTAGACGCCCCTTGTCATCATAAAAATCTGAAAATGTGCTTATTGATGTCCCGTCCATTCCCATCATCACGCTTTCGGCAAATGGGTGCGACTTGTCCTCGCCGATTTGGGCGCCCATCTTCGCTCCGCAGTTAGGGCAGTAGTCATAAGGCACGGCAGTCACCCTTGTCGCAAACTGCAACTTCTTTTTACAGACCGAACATCTTGAAATCAACCACGGAACATCATCAATACTCATTTCCTCGGAAATAAACTTATTCTCCCAATGTCCGTGCTTTATCGGGTCTACTGTCGGTTGCAAGTCTATGATCGTATCAAAGTCGTTCTTGGCTTCGTCCATTGTCATTTCTCTGCCACCGCCCTTCCACCAGGAGTAGTGGGCTTTCAGCCTGTCTGCGTCAATAATTCTCATTCCTCACACCAGTCCTTACACCAGTTGTCGTCATAACATTCCTCGCCTTGCCACTCGCTCTCGCAGTTGTCGCAGTAGAAGATTTCCTTCAATGCGCTCCAAGTGTAGAAGTAGCAGGTTTCGCACCGCTGCCCTTCGTACCGACACTCCATTTCGTAGTGCCTTTCGGCGCAAGCGTCACACTCTGCTTTGGAGTTTCCACCCTCGCAGTTCTCGCAGTACGGTGGATCGTATTCGTTGAACTTTTCTCCGTCACTATACCAACTCATACACTTACCTTTCTTTCTAAACTTCTATCGTAGTCTTCAAAACGATCTACTGTACGGAACACTATCCTGTTGTTTACCCAACGAGCAAGGCTATTTAGTTGCGAACACTTTGGTATGCTACTTTTGTTATAGAGCATTACATAAGGGGAAAACCCAATATCCCTTAATGTGTATATCCTCTCCAAGTCTTGATCTATTGTTGTATCGTAGTTGCAAAGAACATAAACTATCAGTTCACGATCTCGCATTTTACTTTTCTGCCGGAACATTTCAAACTTCGGCAGAATTGTGTCTTTGTCTTGGTAGCGATCCCAAGCGAAGTGTATTGTTTTTGTATTTACCTCGCATATCGCTTCGGCTTTTTCTTCCGTCATAAGTCTTATGTCTATGCCTTGGTTAAAGTTGACCTTTGCCTTGCTCCGTGCGAGTTGTTCAAGTATGTCGCTCCACTCGTTGCAAGCAAGCGTGTTGGGATCAAGTATTTCTATGTTTGGTTGTCCGTTCCAGAACTCGTTAAGGTCGGCGACTTTGTAGGATTTTCTGCCCTCTTTCTTGCCGACTATACAGAACTCACAACCCCTTGGACACCCTCTGCTCATAAACCCATACGCCGTATCTGTGATCTTGTATATTGAATAGTCGGGGTATATGTGTTCAATGGGGGGGGGCAGCGGAGTGTCTGTATTTTTATCAAACACTTCCTTACCGTCCTCAAGATGTATACAGTACCCGCTGCCGCCCTTTACTACTTCGTTAGCGTTTATCGGGTACATATAGTCTTCGCTGAACGAAAAGACCTTGCTCATATAGACACGATCCAAGTGACCGCTGAACATCGGCTCATACCACTCTACCGTGTCGCCCTTCGCCTTGTGCCACGCCGACAGTTTCATTAAAGGTAGGTTTGGAAAGTTGTGTCCGTCTACATCTATTAAACCGATCTTCATATCCTGTCTTTTATATGATCCCTACCTCATCTAAAAAGTCTAACGCTGCCTGTTCGCACTTTAGGTAGTCTTCCGATAGCCCGTTGTTCGCTTTCAGCCGCCTATCCATTACCTGCTCCACGAAGCCGACCCACGCCTTGTGCAAAGTTTCGGCGCAGTCTGCACATACGCTTACGCTATCCGGCACTATCGGCTCTCCGCAGATCACGCAGTTGTCAGCGTCACGAAGGTCTATGCTTCCGCAAGTTGGGCAAGCGTAGAACTCTTTGTCGCCGTACCCCCACTCCGTCCGCTTTGTCCCTGCGTTGTCTTCCGAGAAAATCTCATCGCAGTCTTCGCAGTAAAAATATTGCTTCACTTCCTGTACCTCTCGTCCACGACTCTTACGGTCTTCCCCTCTTTGTAAAGTTCCTCGGCGTACTTCTCCGCTGCGTCAAGCCGTTCAAACTCTATCGGCTCTCGCTTCCAGGTGCGCCCTTCCTTGCTCTCAATTAAGTACATTTCTAAACACCACTATCATTGACGGAAACGGTGCTGCGGTTGTCGCTCCACCAAACTTTAACCGTCCTCTTAAAAACCTAACCTCTTGCTTACCGTAGATGTAGTCGTGAAACCACTTCGTGTCCGTCCTCGCCGGAATTAACATCACGGTAATCGCTTCTTCCTCGCTTGCTTTCTTTACCCACTTTGCTATCTCTCTGCCATACGGTGGGTTGCAGAATACCGTCTGCCCCCCCCCAATTTTTTGTCAAGCCGTCTTGGTCTTTTGTATAGAACTTGGCGCACTTGGCGTTCTCTGGAGTAGCGCACGGATCAAGAGTGAAATGGAACTCTGCGTCAAGTTTGTCAAACAAGTCTTGTGGCGTAGCCCATTCGCAAGTTTTCCCTGGTTGCAATAATCCTTCTATTCCCATTTTTATTCCTCTATATCGCTATCAAACTTAAACCGTTTGGCGAACTCATATATCACATTAACCGTCACGCTATTTCCGGCTTGCTTGTAGAGTTGGCTATCGCTATTCACGGCTGCTGCCCTCTCAAAGTATTCATCTGGGAAACCTTGAAGCCGAAAACACTCTCTCGGCGTTAGTTTGCGTACCTTTATTCTTTTTCCGTCTTCCTCTACATATCCCACATTAGGACTTGTTTCCAAGGTCGGCGTTGTTTTCCCTTCGTCTATCACTCTTGCTCTCCGTGTCTTACTGTCGGGGTAGGCTAAATCAAATACCCCCCCCCCTATGAACTTCCAAAAAACCCCTATTCGTTGCGTTCTTTACTTTCAATGATCTCAACCTCTATAAGCAATATTTCGTGGGGAAGTCCACCACCGCTTCGTGCGGTTAGTGTTGGGCTTTCTCCGTATTCTCTAATGCGTAAACCCTCGTCTTGGCGGTAATCAGCAAGCCATACCCCCCCCTATTGAGTTTTCGCAAGTCGTGGATCATAGTTCAATTATGATAGTCAAGTCCGCATTTGATACGCCCTTGTAATCTCTCGCACAAAGCGTGGGCGCAATATCGGTTAGTTGTATTCCTCTACGGAAGCCACCTTTCGCAGTTTGTGGTAGCCGTCTACTTTGAGCCACCCCCCCCCCTCTATGGCATAAGTGCCTGTTGAGTTTCTATCTCCGGCGGCTATGGTGTTTGCGGTAACACCTTCGTGTCCGTGTAACTCATCAGCCTCTGTATAGTCTGTGCCGAGAGGTAATATTTTTCGGGTACACCCCCCCCCTCTAAAATGTCCGACAATGTAGACCCGTTCCCGATTTTGGGGTAACCCCAGGTATTTGCTATTACATACCTGCCATTCGACATCGTACCCCAATTCGTCCATAGCTCTGATGATCGTTCCGAAGGTGCGTCCGTTGTCGTGGTTGAGAAGCCCTTTGACATTTTCGGCGAAAAGTATTGAAGGGTGTCGCTCTTTAGCCAACCGCAAGACTTCAAAAATGAGAGTTCCTCTTGTATCTTCAAAACCTCGTCTGTTTCCAGCAAGGCTGAAAGCCTGGCACGGAAAACCGAAGCACCACACCTCTGCGTCTGGCAGATCGGAAGGCTCAACTGTTCGTATATCTCTTGCAAACCACTCACTCTCCTTTGGTCTGTGCATAGCCACATAGCTTCTGTTTGCGGCTTCGTCTATCTCACAATGCCCTACACATTCGTGTCCGGCTTTTTCCATTCCTAATCTAAAGCCACCTATCCCGGCGAAAAAATCTATAAATCTCATAGCTAAAATGGAATATCATCATCTATCGCCGAGAAGCCCTGCGGTATGCTCTGCTGAACTCCGGCAGTTTCGGTTTCGTTCTCTTTGGAGTTGCTCTCTCTTGTAAGGAAGTCCAGACGATCAACTGTTACCTCGGTGGTATAGATTTTTCTTCCGTCCTTTTCATACGATCCAGTTGTGATGTGTCCCTCTATCAGCACCATATCGCCCTTATGCTTGAAGTTGCAGAAGTTCTCTGCGGTCTTGCCGTAGGTCGTGACATTTATGAAGTCAGCACCGAGGTCTTGTCCGTTCTTGCCCTTACCTCTGTTGACCGCTATTGTTGTCTTACCAACGGCAAGGTTGTTTGTCTGTGTGTAGCGGACTTCCACATCTTTGGTTAAGCGTCCAACTATGAAAACCTTATTTGTCATTCTTTCCACCTTTCTATTTCTTCGGTTATAGGCTCTATCTCTATCTCGCAGCGAGGTCTTTGTTTGTCGTAAAACACTCTTGAGCCGTCTACTGCGTACATTACATTTCGGTTATCGTCTGCCAGGACACCATAGGTCACAAGTAGGTCTGCCGTGGCTTCAAGTAGGTTTGTTAGGTCTACTCTCCGGCGTGTCGGCATAAAATACAGACACTTCACATTTACAGGCTCACTTATCGGAACTTTCAGCCTTGGTATGAATGGAGCGCAAGCCTTTTCGTAGTCCTTATATTCCTTGCTCGGAAGCGGAACTGGTCTGCCTTTAATCATCACTATCCGCTGACTATTC
>JAEIGA010009103.1_pt1 | contig 15018 bp, 14 predicted proteins | sample 9270691 | NCBI WGS metagenome assembly JAEIGA01 (sample SAMN17057246, study PRJNA624740) | gut metagenome | biome: biome; isolation source: fecal sample | host: Bos grunniens | place: China: Xizang | collected 2019
GAACGAATACCTGCTTCCACATGAGCAACTTTTATATTCAATTTCTTTGCCACAATACTACATGCCATGGTACTTGTTACGTCGCCAACAACAAGAACTAAATCTGTCGGATTTTCCATTAGTTCCTTCTCAAACGCCACCATAATAGCAGCTGTTTGCTCCGCTTGAGAGCCACCACCACAACCCAAATTTGCATCAGGTGTAGGAATATTAAGTTCTTCAAAGAAAGTATCAGACATTTGCTTGTCGTAGTGCTGACCAGTATGCACCAATCTGTAGGCAATATCTACCACACTTTTACGTGCTTTAATGATAGCATGAATCAGCGGAGCAATCTTCATGAAATTTGGTCTCGCACCCGCAATAAGAGTTATGTGTTTCATAGTATTTTCTAAAATTTCAATCTACAAAGATAATATTTTGCAGATAAATCACAATATAGTCAACGATTTTTATTTATCAACTTTGTGCTTCATCACCTCCACAAAATTATTATTCCTAATATCCATCTCAATAAACTGAAAATATGGCATAAAACCTGTTTGATGCATGCATGGCATTAAACTCACCTGGTCGCGCAAACAACCATTTTGATACTCTTCCCACCACAATTCCATTAGTTGGGCAACACGAGCATCATTATGCCTCCTAATAAGTAATCCATTCTCAGAAATCCCCAAATCATCCCTAAAACCCCACTCTTTGTATTTATTCCATTGCTCCTTTACTTGCTCTAGTTGTACCATATTTTTGGATAGCAAATCCTCTATCTCCTCCTGTACATTTTTGCAATAACTATGCCTACACGCAGCAAAGAAAGTATTCTCACGTAAATCCTTTAATAGTCGTGTCAACGGTTCTTTAATCAACATGTCTGCATCAATGTATAAACTCCACTCGGCGCCCTCTGGCAAATACTTATGCGGCAACATCTTCACCTTACGCGACAGCAAAATGTTATTTTCTCTTTCCGTCCTACCCTGCCACTGCTCAGAAGGAATCTGCACCACCTTCCACACTCCAGCATCAATTATCTTAGGATTATTGGTAAATAAAATATACTCCACACCTGGCGTTAGCACCATAGGTTGCTTGATAGAATCGTAGTTACCTGTTATGACGGTGTAGATGAGGGTTTTATTCATTGGAGTGCTTTGAATATAGTTGGGAAGTTTGATTCTAGTGTCTCCTCACTAATTTCATTTGATACATATAGAACCTTTCCATTATGAATATACAGAATAAGAGGTAGATTTGCTTTCTCATTTAGTGCAGTTATATCCATACTATTGTCAATAATATAAACATTATTCCAACCATCAAAGTATTTATCTAGGTTCTTCAAACCTTCATTATAATTTCTTATTATACTCTCTTTGCCTACAAAATGTCCACCTTTTGAAACTCTATAGTTAACCCTATTAAATGAAGTTTCTATTTTATCTAACCAAAAATACACTAAGTTTATTTCATAATTTGCTTCATCAAACAAACTTAGATACTTTACTTGTTCTTCTCTTAAATTACATTCAAAAGCAAAATCTATTCTCTCTTCAATAGCCTTTTCACACAATTGCTTGAATTTTTTATCTGTACGCTTTGCTAATTCTATTGGGTATCTCAATGGGTCATTGGGAATTGTATCTAAATCTATAGCCAATGCATCTATATTGAGCACATTACAATTAACTAAAGAAGCTTGCCTAAGCAAGCTCTGCAAAGATGTTTTACCAGCTCCATTCGGACCTGCTATTACTGTTACTATTGGTCTTTTCATTATATGTTATGCAAACACGGTTGGAAAATCTTCTTTTATTAAATCCATTTGATGCTTATAAAGAAGGTCCATTGAAGGAAATTCTTTTTCTTGCTCCAATAGAAAAGACTTCAAGTTAGGTAAATAATAATTACCTGTCCTCTCATCCTTCTTCCATATATTTTTGAAATGTTTTGGCATAATCTAAATGTTAAAATATATAGTTAATAAATAAATTATCATTATATTTTTACAAAAATATAAAGAAAATAAATATAAACAAAATTAGAATACATATAACTGAGTATATTAACAAAAAATAGTTACCTCTTTTTCCAAGAAGTAACTATTGCTATATATAGTAGAAACAGATGTATAAAGTTTTTTAATTAGTATTTAAACACTCTTTAAAAACAACTTGTTTACTATAATTACAAATGCATTAACTTGTTTTTAACAATTACAAGCTATTTCACTTGCAATATAATAAGACTTTCTTATTGTCTAGAATATTGTTATATTGGCAATTTAAAGTTATTCTACAAAGACCTCATTTTCACAAAATAAATCTTTATAGCTAACCATATACAGTATGGTGCATGTTTCAAAATCTCATTATATCCCCACAAACCATGTGCTATATTATTCCTCATATTGACGTCTGAAGCCGCATTAAAGAACAATCTAAAATCATGATACAAATCTTCTTTAAAGTGATTCTTTAATAATTCCAATATATTAGTTAAAGTAGGTTCATCTTGCTGTCTTACATTTTCTAACTTATGCAAAGGACCATAAATTGATTCTGCTTTTTTTCTCAAGTAGTGCTCTATTTGAGGTACTAATAAATGTACAGCTAAAATATACTCTCCACTAAATGCTTGCACAAAGCCCTTACACCAAAGTAATTTATGCCCATCATCTATATATTTCAGACTACAATTGCGACATACAAACTTAATGAATTCTTCTTCATTATTCATATTGTATAATTCAGATGACTTTTTTAGGTATTGATTTATAAAAAACCTCATCTTTAAACGAAATTCCAAATAGTAATTAATTCTACTCGAATCTTCTGGTGAAGCAGTTCCTATTATTTGACCAGACGAACCTAAATTCTTTCTTTTAAACATCAATCCTAACTCATTTTCCTTAAACTCATAATCAATTAATTTTCTATTAAGAAAAGAAATAGATATTATGTGTTGTAAAATCTCTACTGGATTACTAAGTTTTAAAGATTCCACATAATTTATTATCTCTTCAATTAAATCTTTAGGTATTTCATATTCAGTTCTTATACCCATTTTATTAAATTTTTCCGAAAAATCTTTTTGCTCCATATAGTACTTTCTCATTATTCTACAATAATCATCCTTATATATATTCTTTACATATTTGATTTCATTAAAAGAATCTTCTATACTTTGTAAATTATATGCTATAATATGGTCTTCGTTTTCAGATTTTCTATAATCATACTCCTTCTCGCATACTATTGCCTTTTTAAAATGTAATTCATTTATAGTTATAAAACCTAACTCAAATAATGCATCAAGAAGAAGGAATTCATCAAACATATTTGATTTTTCTGACTTATTTTCAATCTTATTGATTTCTTCTTTTATCAAATTAGATACTGACAATAAATCTTCTTTTGAATATTTCATATTGTATAATGCTTTACAAATTTCTTTCATCCACCCAGGATATATTTTTCTTTGCAAAATAGAAGTTATTTTCTCTAAAAAATCATAATCATTTAATCCTTTGTATTTTCTCACGGTTATTGCACGAAGTAAATACCTAGGAGTATGGCAGTGTTCATACAACCATAAATAATCTTCTGATACAGACCTTACCATGGTTATTTTTTCTATACCTTTGATATAGTTACTACATACATCATTTGAATAGGCTTTTATTTGTATATTTTCTGATGTTGTATACTTCATTAAAACCTTAACTTCATCTTCACTTGGTTTGAAATTTCCTATAAAAGGATACTCATCACCTCTTTTTCTCTCAAACATTTCTGTTTTAGATAATCGAAATAACAAAGTTGCTTCATCTTTTCCTTCATTTTCTAATTTGCGACTCTTTTCTCCTAAATAGTTTGTTAAACATTGTTCAAACAAATCTTCTGGAATGCTTATTTTCTCTAACATATTGTAAAAATTTATATGGACAAATCTAACGAATAAATAAATATCTTTATCAACATGCATACAAAAAGCATAAACACAAATTGAACAAATATAAACAAGAAAATAGATATTTCAGTATCAAATCATGTTCTTAAAATAATACATTATATTATTCCTTATTAGCGAAGAAGGTTATATATTAAATAAAGAACTTTACATTCACATTAGATTAATTTTTCCAACTTATTTTCACAAAGTTTAAGCAGAACTACAAGTATTACAAACTAAAAACCGACTTCAAACGAAGTCGGTTCATAAATTTCGTTTTATTTAGAATTTTAACTCGATTTTACTATGCTTCTCGAGTATTTGCAATGTCACTATAAATCCTAGTAAAGCCAAACCAGAGAAATAACCTTGGCGATTTGCCACCTATTTTAGCATTGTAAGTAGATGTTTATGGTAAGGACTAAATAATCTTATTTCAGCAATTGACAATGCTCTTTATCCACTACTTTACTCCTCATTGCTGCAATGTCATTAAAATTGCGAGAAATATTCATTGTTATGTCAGAATAATTATCCTTACCATTATCATCCCTGTAATAATAAGGTTTTATGGAAATACAATTTTTGTGATTAAATAGTGTATTAAGTAATGTTCTATCAGAATTACCACAAGAATGACCTAATATAATAATTTGATATTTATCTGATTCTATAAATCTAAGAATATCCCTATACACTCCACTTTCTAGATACCTATAACTCTTAAAATTCCTTAGATATTCATTCTCATTATAGTTTGAAATCAATTTGAATTTCTCATCAACCTCGTCACCATAACCAAAAATAATAGATTCTGGATTAGATAAATTACCATGTATATATGAACATTCTATATCATATTCTTCACAAAACTCCTCTACAGTACTTGTATAATTAAAATTTATAATCTTTGTATTTTCTGATTCTATAGTTTGAAGACCTCCATTTGCTAACGCTATTATATTTGTAATTGTAGGTTCCACTTCATGATAAAGGTCAATATTAGAACAAATTATATTTACCAAATCTATTTCTTTAAACCCTTCCCTTTCGTTTTGAACATAACGTAAATATTCTGCTAATTTTAATTTTAAATAGTTCAACTGCTTATTAAGTCTAGAGACTTTTTCTATTTTAATCTGTATAGTAAAGTCACTAAAGATTATTTCTTTGAGTAGCCTATAATAGTCTTCCTCTATATCAATCCAACCTTTTAGTTTATAATTTTTTTCAATCTCGGTCAAAAGTGAGGATTTGTTAAAAGTTTTTATTGAATACTTATTAATATCTTGGAAATCAATATATAATTTATCAAATTCATATAAACTCCTGTGCTGTATTCTACTATTTTCCTTACCCGTAAAATCTATACTACACAATCCATCATCATATTGTGAGATAAATTTTCCCTTTAAATGTGCAATATAATCTTTCTTATACCACTCTAGAAAATCTGAATAACTCGTCTTTAGTCCATGAGCTAAATCAAATCCATTACCTATTATAACCAGTCTATTCATAATGTTTATTCTATACTACAAAATTTTCTTTATTAATACAAACTTATAAAACTAACATAAAGAACCTTTATACATTTTCATACCTGAACTATATTAGTTAATCTAAATATCTTATGTCCATTATAGTATCCCCAAAAGATTGATTTATAACCAACAATAGCAAAGAATAGAAAATTAAAAGGAAGAACACTATTTTTAAATATGTCAATAATAGAAGTCCGATCCAAACCTGATGGAGTTGGATTTTCTTCTGGATGTGTATGCCATTCACCAATATATACTCTTGTTTGATTTGATGCTTCATAGTCTTGTTTGATAAACTCATTTGCAATATTAGCATCCCTGACACACATACGTGGTGATTTAGCATCATTTATAGAACAGGAAGGAGAAATCCTATTAATCCTATAAATACCTGTCTGAGTCAACGATCCCGTAAAGACACCGCAATCTTCTACATTAGTACTATTTGATATATGGTAAAGTTGTTCTATTACGACAGAATTTACCTCTAAAATCAAATCTGAGTTTACCAAATATTCACTTGGTTCTTTACTAAACCTACTTCTGAAAGTTCTATTCCATTTTCTTTTGCCAAATTTATATTTCCTACCCATCGATAACATTTTAAAATTTCATTGCTACCAAGTAAATTGCAGATATGTGGATACATAGAAGATAAAAATAACGTAACATCATTTCCAGAATAATTTGTGTAAGAACCATTACAACCTGCATCTCTTTTTAAGAATTTATCTGGGTCATTATATTCATATTCTTTAATCAGGTTTCTTATGTATCTTAAATCACTGGTGAATAATGACTTAAGCTTATCTAATCCTGAATTCTTATCTAAATATATCATATGACCCGCAATACCATAAGGCTCAAACCACAAAATAAATTTGGGGATTTTAATAGATTGTTTTTCTAGTCGTTCAATTAATGAATATTCAGCCATAAGATTTCCTGTACACAAAAATAATGCAGAGCAATCACTAAATATGTCACACGAACAATCATAAACATTCTTATGGATAGCATCAACAATCATGCTAGGTTTTGTCATTAATAATCTTCTTTTAACACCATTTACTTTGTAATTAAAAATATCATTTATTCCAAGTATATGCCTTCCAATATTATCTATTCTAAATATATCTCCATCCACTAAGACATACGAAGTGTTATTATATGAATTTAGAAAAAAAGATAAATTACTACCAATACTGCCTAGACCTACAATTCCAAACTTATAATTACATTGTTTTACACCACTTGTTCGTTCCTCTATTCTTTCCTTATTATAAACTCCAGCAACGAATCTTTGCAGATTTTTATTAGCATGCAGCTTCTCTATAACTTGTGATGGAGTTAATTTGTGTGGTCTGAAACCATTTATATGGACATCTATATTATGAAGCACACCACCATAAGTTGTATTATTAGATAAGGAAAATAAAATATTCAGAGTGGAAGTCTTTTTTATGAATCCAAATACACTTTGTAATTGGTTCTCATCTAAATAACACTTCAAAATGTTCCAATTCAAATTAAATGGTGGTTCCTTTCGTATTTTTAAATTTGGTAAATAGAGAATTTTTTGATTTCTTGTTTGTCCTTTATGCCATTGTTTGACTATTTCTAAATTTTCATCACTAACTATAACTCCAAGCCTTTTATAATCAGTAACTAAATTTAGAATAGTTATTTCATTTGGCAAGTTACCATATACATAATAGCATTGATTAACTTCTTTCTCTTGATTATATGCAAATTTCCAATAGCTACATATCTCTTCTGAGAAATCTATAAAGTTACGTCGATTAATTCCAAATTCTATTAGTCTTCTTGCTTGTCTTATACAATCAATAAAAATAGTTTCTGGTTTTGCTGTATCAACTAGAACCTCCTCTTCATACAAACACAATTTTCTATTAGAATAATCTATATGAGGGAAGTAATCATATTTTGTTTCTAGAAAATAAAAATCAGGAAGAACATACGGAAAATGTTTCATAATCCCTGCATATAAATCAATTTCAACACACATATTTTTATATTGAATCTCAGTAATTATATGCCAGACTTGAATATATTTAGGAGTTTTTAAATTTGGAACACAAGGAACCACTTCAACAAAATTCTCCATATTTACTTTGTTGAAGCAGTCTTCTAATATATTTAATAAATTACGCAAAACGATTATTATTTGATATTATTCCATAATTTTTCATTTTCTGTGCATCCTCATCTTCATCTTTTGCTGTACTACAAGACAAACGATTACCAAAGTGTTTTTGCCATTTTAAACATGCATCATGTGGGTTTTTACTATTTATCGCCCTCTCAGCACTTTCCTTAAAAGACTTTAACTCTGACAAGAAATCATTCTTTCTTGCTTGTGAATAGTTCTCAAACAAATCTTCATTTATTGGGAAAGTGGGTCTATAACAATGAAACCCATCTTCCTTCGACAGTCTATTATACATTCTAACAAGTAGATCTTTAAATGCAATATCATCTCTCCTATCTGCAACGTAATGTTCCACAGCTAACATAGTAAGTATACAACCCGTAGGCATTTTTTTATCTTTCTTATCCGTTATATAGGCCGCCCATGCTTTAAGATATCTAACCATACGACGAAGTTGCGGATGACCATCTCTAGTTCTAAACCAAAATGTAAATTCTCTTGGGTCAGAATCAATCCAACCACTACTACGATGTGCTAGTTTTGGATGCAACTCTCCATTCAACCAAAAATAAACGGGAAGATCAATGTGATGACCATCTGCATAATAAACTGTTACACATGGTTTATTATCTTTAGCTCCTTGTTGAGTATGATTTTCTACTGCTTTTAAAATCTCCTTATGATACCATTCAATTGATTCTTTTTCATCTTCTTCTCCAAGAAAATAAATACCATCATCCATATCATAAGCACCTAATCCATTACTATCTTTAATAGGATTAAGCAAGGTTGACATTGCAAATGAACCTTGCCAATAAAAGTGTGGTCCTTTTTTATCAGGCCAATTATCATTGAAATATTTACGTATTTTAGTACGTAAAGCATCTCGATTATTTCTAAGCGTTTCTAAACGCGTTTCTGTTGCAGTGATTTCTTTATCAAATGCTATAAATTGTTCGTGGTTATTTGCCATATTTATAATACAAAGGTTTTGTCTGTTTTAAAAAAGTTTATAATTTCTGGTTTTACAATAGCTTCATCTGCTGTTTGATTTCCTATAGCCTCTAATTCTTCCATAGCTTTACTTGAGGCATTATCCATTTCAAGTAACTCAGAATAATCACCTGCTAATAGAACATTTTGTATTCTTTGTAAATTCAAATTAAAATTTAAATGAGGAGTTAACTCCTTAAGGAATAACATCTCAGATTCTGACTGACCTGTAGGGAATGCATCGAATATTGTATTTTTCCAATCCAAGAAACTTCTATTCATCTTTCTTACTACTTCACCTTTAGGAGTTGAAAATGAACTGATTGACAAAATTTGCACTTCATCATATTCAGAATCTTTCAATTTAGAAATTTTAAATAGAAACTCTATTAATCCTACCATAATTGGATTGTTCGCCCATAATCCACCATCTGCATACTTTATGTTATTTATCTTATGTACAGGAAAATATGTAGGTGCAGCTGTTGTAGCCAAAGCAACATCTACACAAGTTGTTTTATTATCACGACATAATTCACCATAATCTCTTTTAAATACAGTCGGTTTACCTGTAGACACATTGAATGCTGGTATGCAAACCAAATTACAGCAATCTCCCATTGTTTTTACTCCATAAACTTCCTTTAGAGCTATTTTAAGCTGTTTTTGACTATATTTACTACATAAAGCTGCCTGTTTAAATGTCAGCATTTTTTTTGCAAATGGGATTTTTTTAAATCTTTCATTAAAAATTTTTTTACCTTTTTCTTTATACATCTCAACTGCTTTATGCATAGGAATTTTAAGAGCTGCAGCTAAAGCTAAGATTCCCCCAGTTGATGTCCCAAATATCAAATCAAATTTATCAGATAATAGGCAATCAAATTTTTTTTCAAGTTTATCCAATATTACTGCAGAATACAAACCTTTAATACCACCGCCGTCAATACATAAAATTTTAAATGGTTTTCTTTCTTCTTTTATCATTTTTCTATAATTTTGTAATTGTTAAATTCTTCCGCAAATATATTAATTAACTTTCAATAAAACAAATATTACAAGTAACTATTTTAATTATTATGTTATCTTTTTTGATAATTTTTTAACAATTGTGTATTATCAATTTTATTATTATCTTTGCAAAGGAAAAACATAACAGAAACATCAGATTTCATATGAAAGATTTGGCCATAAATAGTATTGGTTTCTATACCTCGTACTCTGAAAAAATAGCACATCCAGGAGAGATGCTTCAGTGTGAATTAATTCAACGTAGAATGTCGCAAAAAGATTTATCAGAAATAATAGGTAAAACTACACCTGTTATCAACGATATTATTAAAGGTAAACGTGATATTAATGTTGAGATTTCGGTTCTACTTGAATCTGTATTCTCTAATATCAAAGCAGAACAGTGGCTTAAGTGGCAAAATGACTATGACTTACAGCAAGTAAGAGAATCGAAACATAAAGAGTTAACTTCCATTGCAACTTGGAATACTCTCAATGAGATATTAAACCTTAATTATTTAAAAAAGAAACTTAAATTAGGGAAAAATATCGATGATAATATTAATCAAATATTTTCATATTTAGGTGTTTCATCAATTGAAGAACTACAACACAAAAATAAATCTATCTGCTCTTTTTTTAAGAAATCTGAAGCTTTGAAGACAAATTATATCAATCTTATGACTTGGATTGCAATAGTACGTCATATGAGCGAATCACAACAAATAAACAATACATTTGACTTCACACGATTAGACAATTTAGTAGAACATTTACATTCTATACTATATAAAAATGTAGATACTATTGCTGAAGTAAGGAATGTCTTAAATGAATATGGTATAAAGTTTGTCGAGGAAAAGAATCTAGAAAAAATGCCTGTTGATGGTTATTCATTTTGGGAAGGAAATAACCCTACAATCGTAATAACAAAACGAATTAAACGAATAGACAATCTCGCATACGTTCTTTTTCATGAATTAGGCCATATATGCCTTCATCTTATTGAAGAAAATAATCGAACTATAGATTTTGTTAATGTTGAATACAATTCAAAAGACAAAGATAACCTAAGAAATTACGAAGAAGAAGCGAATAAATTTGCAACAGAAAAGATATGGGGAACCATCAACCATAAATTACTATTCAGTAAGATTAATAATCCCTATTCTGCCACTAATTATTTAATATCTATTTCGGAGACTCTTAAAATCAATCCGGCCATTATTGCAGGACAATATCAATTTTATTGTCACGAGAACAAAATATGTGCAAATGCATACTCAGTCTGCCATAAATTGATTCAGAATATAAATTAAGGTTTTATCAAATCAATACGACACTTCAGATACGCTTACGTTGTAGTTCTAGCAATATTGCTTTCACAAAGTTCTACCAAAACTTCAACTATTACATCGGGTATTTGGCGGTGGGTTACTGCAAATGCAGTTCGGATTGAATTAAGAGGGAATCAATGAGGAGAAAATTATAAAAATAAATGTAACTTTGTACAGCCTAAAACAACCATCTTTGAAGTGGGACATTTGAAACTGCTACGAAAGGTACATTTAATGTGATATAGCCATCTACTAGCACAATTTCTATTATAACTAACAAAGTTACTCAAGTTGCTAAGGGTTTCAGACCTTGGGAATCTTTATTCTATTTTTATCTATTAAGATTTTTTTTAATTCAGACTTATTTTTCTGGTTCGCACACCTCATTTATTAAAAACTTTATTTGTTTGGGTATCCTACATTCATCACATTCATCTAAATGAAAAGCATGATATACATTCTCAGATTCATGCTTAAATTCAATGTATTGTTGATGATTACAATCATAGTAATATAATGTTTTAGTATCTTCACCTAATGCATGATTTAACATATCAGAAACCTCTTCATTACTACACATTAAAACAGACACCTTGTATCCTTTATTAAATGGAAACGCTCCTTTGCCATTTTCCCCATGTTTAGGATTCCAATTATAAACTCTTTGTGGATGTCTATTTAAAGAAAACCAATGTACTATCTTCTTTATGTCAGGAGAAACTACATTGATTGAATAAATTGTGCCTTTATACTTTGTTTCTATGACATCTCTCTTGCATAAAAACGCATCATGGTTGATTATTAGATAACTGTTACACTTGTTAGAATAATAACGTTTAGTTACTTCACAAAAAGTATCATTTTTGATTGGTGTAAAAAAATAATCAAACGAGTCTGTTTCTTCTTGCTTGCTACACATACGCCAATTCTCTCCCCATCTGGACATCAACCTTCTAAATCTTGTTCTTATATTAGGATAATAATCTTCTACGACGTCAATTGGCAATAGAAAAGCATCAACATTCTCAGAATCATAATATCCACTATAATTTTCAATACTTAATACTTGTAAAATTTTATCTATAATACTTATGTGATTATCGTAATATTTAGCAGGCTTTAAATCAACTTTTTTGATGTAACAAGGAGTATTTGAAGCATCCTCGTATACAGGAAAGAGCATAAATATCTCTAGTGGAGTCATATCAAAATCCAGTAATAGTCCTTAAATCTATATCTATTTGATCAAAAAAACCTTTAGGAGGTCTTTTTATATGTCCATTCTTTGATATTTCCAAAGAATGAGGAATTGCAATATGCTTATTATCATCTCTTGTAAAATAGAATATTGCTAAATGTTCTGGATTTATAATTTCATTCTTAAGGGCAACAAGACTACCATTTATAATATGGTCACTATGAGTTTCTATTATAATTTGTACTCCTAATGATGCTGCTTTTGCTATTAATTCCATCAGTATAGCTTGACCTTTGGGATGAATATGTGCCTCTGGATTCTCTATAAGTATTATGGAGTCTTGCTTTGCACTAAGAATAGATATCAATATTGGCAAAACATATGTTATGCCAAACCCTGTGTTTAATGCGGACATATCTTCCGTTATAATATTCTCTTCCCTATTAAATTTATATTTCAATTTAAGGTCTTCTCCAATTATTTCTATTTTAATTTTTATATTCGGTGAAATTCTTCGCAACCAAAGTTCAACTTGCGTTAATAATCTACAATCAATTGAATCTTCACTATCAACTTTAATTGCTAATTCATTTAAAGGGATATTTGTGTTTTTATAGTGTTCTAGGAAATGAATAGCATACTCACATTGCCCCATAACCTTAGAGATTTGTTTCTTGCTAACAACCAATGAAGTATCTCGATTATATGTTTTTTGTGGACCAAAACGGAATGCACTTAAATATTGAAACGAGTCATTAAATAATGAATATTTAGATAATATATTTTTATCAGTAATATTTGTTACTATTCCTGGAAGTAAAGTGTCCATTATATTATCTGGGTATTGAAACTTAAACATAAGATCGTTCTGATTATCAAACTTCAACTCAATATTAAAATAATGCTCATTTGACGATTGACAAGCCAACTCTCCAGATATGCCTGCATCACATAAATCTCCTTTTAGATTCATACCAAAATCTAAATCATTCATTAAAAATGATTGGCGCAACAAAATTAAGGATTGTATTATGGTTGATTTACCCATACCATTCATTCCTGTCAATATTGTTAATCCCTTTGTTGATAACTGAGTTTTACTATGGAGCTTAAAGTTTCCAATATTTAATTGTCTTATCATAAATTAATAATATTAAATATTAATTCTTTAATTGAGTTAAAACGTTTTTCAACAGAATATTTCTTTCCTGTTCCAGTAGATATAGCTGCATTAAATGCTTTGTCATTAAATAAATAAATTAAGCCATTTTTGAAAGTTTCTGCATTTTTAATTAACAACACTCTTTGGTCATTAGTTAGCCATGCAATATTAACACTTAGTGAATCAAAAACAGCCTTGGAAATAGGTTTTTTTTTATCATTCTTATCATATCTCCTTCTAAATGTATCATCTCCAAAAATAGTATAACAACATTTCATAGTTGCATCAAATACTTGACGTATGTAAGACAATCTTTCATGTGACATTCTATTCAATTCTCCCATTTTATCATTCAAGAATGCATCTAACTCACCACTATATTCACTGTAACCAAGAAAAAATGCAATAAATCTATTTACGAAGTCTCGATCTTGCATTCTTTTTGTACTAATAGAATAGTTAGTTGCTTGTTTAAATGATTCCAAATCTGCCAATTCTTTTATAAATAAAGCGGATGGTCCTTGATTAAGAGCATGGCGCATTTCTTGAGGAGTTAAAGGTTCACCTGCAGTATTTACTCTTTGAAATATAACAAATTTAACCTCATTGGGCGTACCTTTTCTCAATGTATTCATTGTAATTTTTAAAGATTTAATACGTTTTATTTCAGGACGCTCAAGTTCCAAGTAAGTTTTCCCTTCATAGTTTTTTAGGAATTGTAAGCCCTGTAATCGTAAAGCATCTTTATTATGAGCTTTAAGGATAAAATCATGGACTGCACAAAGCCTTTGCAGACCATCAATTATGGATAATTTTTTTGTTACAGGATCTTCACTAAAATAAAAAGATGGTAAAGGTAGACCTAATAATATAGATTCTATTAATCTACTTTTTTTTACACTATTCCATACATCTGCAGATCTTTGAAAATCAGGTTGCAAATCAATTTCATTATTTTCTAATTGTTCAATGATATAACCTAGATTAACAGTAGCAATATCTACATCAATTTCATTTGGATTAAATGGTTTTGTTATTTCTTGATAATCAAAATCAGTATCTAGAATCTCATATTCTACATTATTGTATTCATCTTCATTTAAAATATTATTCAATTCAGATTCATTTTTGTTCTGTTCTTTTTTTTCCATAGTCTATATCAATATACTTTAGTCTATCTGACTCAAATTTATACTCTTTACCTAAACCTCTCCCAAAACTCATTGCCACCTTTCATTGATTCTTCTTTTGACTCAGGATAATTCTCAATGAACCAGGTTAGGAATTTGGCATAGTCGATTTTTTCTGAGAGCATTTTTGCGCGGCGGGTTTGGTAGCGTTCTTTGCGCTCTGCGGGGGTTAAATTGGCCAATTCTGAGACGGCATTGCAAAGGCGTTCTACTGAGCCCTCTTCGCTTGCCTTGATGCCATAGCCAAGTTGGTAGTCGTCTTCCAATTCACGAAGATACCCTATCCTACCGACAAAATCGTTGAAGCGAGCAAAAGGAGTTCCCAGCACAGCTGCTTCGGCTGCCATGGTTTGCGAATCACCAATATAAAGCGATGCAAATGCCATTACATGGTGCATATCAAGCGGATTTATCTTGATGCGATATTGCTCAAACTGTGGTTCCAACTCGCGTTCC
>JAEIGA010009104.1_pt1 | contig 15017 bp, 21 predicted proteins | sample 9270691 | NCBI WGS metagenome assembly JAEIGA01 (sample SAMN17057246, study PRJNA624740) | gut metagenome | biome: biome; isolation source: fecal sample | host: Bos grunniens | place: China: Xizang | collected 2019
ACCCACACAATTTGTGTGAGTCTGATCTTTGAGATATTATTATTGTGATACTGCTCGGTTTAAACACATGAGCTGGTGTTCTAAAGATAAAAATAAGAATTTCCGAATTGTTTTAAGTCCTTCGGATTTCGGACTATCTTAGCCTGAATAAAAACAATTTAGATTGGAGTTGATTTATATTAAACAATTGGAAAGCCTAAAAACCAATTGTTAATACCTGGGGGAGAAGAACAGTTTAGAGTGATGTTCAGCACTGTTAGGTATTATCAAACAACAAAGAATAGAAAGAAAGTCCCTCTTCGTCATCAGAAGGTTAATTAAAGTCCAAGCTGGGTGACTGCCTATCTAGACCAATTGGGGAGTTCATTTCCTCCAGTTTCCGTTCCTCTTCGGACGAACTCGGCTAACTGAATTATTGGAGATATTAGATAAGTCCTCTTATGAACTGATTAATAACTATCTTGGTTTCAATAAACTGATTGCTTGCTGAAATTGCTTGAAAGTTATTAAATCCTTATATGTGTAAGACCTATAATTGAAAAGCTGAATAACGGCATTTCTACCTTCTTCAGTGAATAGTTCATCTAAGTAAGGTCTCATTGGTATAACGCTATGTATTTTTTCTTTGTTCCATCTATGAACAACATTACCATCCCATACAGTGAACCAGTCAGCTTCACTCTTTGAAAATTTTATAATCATAGTTGGTCTAACACAACGTTTTTTATTCACTAGACTATTGTCAGTCTTAATTTCATTTGTAAATGTAGAACTGTTAGGCATAAGAATATCAGAGACTGTTCCTTCTCTTCTCTTCTTATACGCTTCATTCTCTTTAATATATTCTATCACACATCTTTTTGATTTTAAATAATAACGTCCATATTTTTCGGGTAAAAAATTGAAAGCACATAAAATGTCACTAGCTTCTTCAAGTAAGTTACCGATACAGATTATTCTAACACGTTTTTTAGTGGATCTAATTAAATTTTCAAGTTGATTCACAAAAGCGTAAACAATATCAAAGCTTTTCTTTTCATTAACTTCTCTATTCATTTCATCCAAACATATATTGTAATACATGTTAGGATCATTAAGAAAATCTTTATCAAATAATCCTGAACCTTTATCGTTATAGAAAGTTGCTAGGTCTAACACCTTACACATCAATTCTTTTGCCTTAATTTTGCCTTTTTGGTCTCTTTCGGTAACATTATATACATTGTCTCCTAAAGTCACTAAATCGAGCTTAAATTTACGTCTTAAATCGGGGTCTACTAATTTTTCAGCGTTGTTGGTTAAAAGCTTTCTCTTACTGGTTTCAGTTAATCTCATCCAATAAAAAGGTCTATGATATTTTTTGTATTGTCTAACATAACATTCAGTAACACTGTATGATTTACCAGTTTCACGTCCACCTATAATTATTAGGAACATTGCCCACCAATTACCCAAAAGAGAGTTCAAACGATAGAACTCTCTTTGTGCAAGTTTAATTTTCAGTTTTTCTTTCTTGGTCATTCTTCTTCACCTCTTCTATTAGATCATCTAAAATGTTAATTAAATTAATCCTATTTGATCTAGCTACAACATAAATATTAAAATACATAATTAATTCATCATATAACACTTGTTCACGTTCAGTCAATTCGCAGCTACTTTCTAACAAGCATAATACATCTGTATAAGCGTCAATTTCGCCAACTAATAATAATCTTTTGTTGTTATCACTCATTATCATTTTTAAATCATTTTCAGCACTTTCTCTTTTTTGCTTTATTGTTTCATATAATTCTTTACTTGTCATTATTTAAACCTCCAAAAATTTTATAATATTACCAGATAATCCATACATAAACCATGACGTATTAAAATAATTTTGTTTTCCTTTTATATATTGGATTCTTTTATCTAACACTAAAACTGAAATCCCATGTTCTCGGAACATTTTTCCACGTTCAACGCCTTCTAAAGCTGTAATAGGAAGAAGAAGAAAGGGTTTATTATATTCATAACATTTTTTTAAGAACTCATTTTTTAAAGAATATGGTGGATTAGTTATAATCATATCAAAATGAAAATTTGGTTTATATTCCAAAAAGTTTTCTTTTACTCCTGTTGTAATAACTTTATAACCAAGAGATCTAAAAACTTTTGTTATATTAGAGTTTCCATCATCATCACAACATTCCCATATTACTATATCTTTTGGAATTAATGGGATAATTGGAGTAATTGCTTCATACGGAGTATAAAAAAACGTCATATTTTTGATTTTTTATATAATTAATTAGTGCTTGTTTCATATCTTTTAAACAACTCCTCTTTTAACCAGTAACGCATGTAATAGACTGTCTCTCCAAAACGATTTTCAGTTTTAATAAATTTCTGATAGACTTTTAATCCATCTTCTCTTTTTAGATAACCTATTACAGTTGCAAGTTTTGTTATTCCTAAATCTTGGAAAGCTTCTAAAGGACTAATTGAACCATAACGTTCAATATATGTTCTAACCTTATCTTTTTGTGCCATATTATCTCTCCTTCCAACAGTCAATGTAAAAGCCTTTATCTTCAACATATGGTCTAATTTGGATTATATCTAAATTATCATATTCATGTTTCTTAATCCAATTCATATATGAACCAACATCTTTTCTCCATACTAATTGCTTCATTGGAGTTTTGTTATAATCTTGTTTTACGAGAAAACAAAATGTAATTTCTAAACTTTTATGTTTTAAATGATTAATAAATTCTAAAACTGTCATTATTTATTCTCCTTTCTATAAATACCAAGTTTTTCTTTTCCTTCTAAGATTGCTTGAAGAACGTCATTTTCAGCCATTAATTGAGGGCTATTTGATACGCCTTGTCTTATCTTTTGCTTATTATCTCTTATTTTCCATTCTTCATAATAAACTGTCTCATATCCGACTGATATTCCACTCTTTGGGGAAATTTCTTCAATAATTACAACATCTCTTCCAGTCTTTGGGTCAGTGTATCTTAAATAATTTCTTTTAGGATCATCTGATTTTAATATTGTAGCGTTGGATGAATCTATCTTTTCTTTCCAACCTATTTTTTTCTTAAATTCTCTAAAAGCGTCTTTATCCATTTCTTTTAATTGAGACATTCTATTTTCAAAGATACGTTCCTCTTTTGAAGTTACAAGAGTAGTTCTTTGAACTTCATTAATTGCTTGTCTAACAGTTAAACCCTTCTTTTTCATTAAAGTTTTAACCTCATTTTTAAAAATAGTTTTCTTTACTTTACTATCTCCAAAACTTTCTATATGTTCATCCAGGAAAGCTTTGTTATTATTATATACAGCGTCAATATATCGGTCAGTTGATTTATACAAGCTTTGTTTTCTTTTAGCTTGAAGTGTTCCTTTACCTCCAACAGTTGAACGTTGTCCAAGTGAATATTTTCTACGTTTCATTATTTTTTCCTCCTAATTTGTATTTTATCATAATCAAAATAAAACTCGTTCATATCAAAAGAAGGTGGAGTATCATATAATATATTAAAAGGTCTCTTATTTATCTTTTCAAATTCTTTGAACCAATTTTTAACAACTCCTCTATATGTTGGTTTTTCATCGTTCCATTGATAATTAAAACCAATATAGCTGAACCTTCCATGATGTGCAACGTGAAATTGTCCAATCGCGTCACCAAGTTCTAAATCTTTTCTTTCTTTTTTACTAACTATGCAGTCTGTATTACAATACAATGTGTCATCATCTATTAATGAAATAATTTTATTAGTGCAACGATTAACAATTGTATTTCTTATAAATGGGTTAGTTCTTTGCATATATCCAACAGCAAAATTAATAATTTGTTTAGCCTTCATTGACTGGTCTTTGTCACCATACTTTTTAATACCAAAGTATTTATTTACAAATCTTTTAAAAGGTGATTCCATCAAAGGGAAAATGATTTTAGCGTAACTATCAAAAGTTATAGATCCATCTAAAAGAAACCCAATTTCTCCTTCTTTTACAACACTGTTATATCTAGGTTTAACGCTAGTGTCTGGAATAGGCTGACACAAAGCCCAACCATAAGCTGAAGTCATATCATATTCATAACAATTATTATGTGTTTTTCCGCCTTCAGCTAAATTACTCCATAATAGAGGAACAGCGGAACAAATAACCCAACTTATAGAACTTCTTTGTCCTATCATTGTTTTTTCTTTTTTTAAGAATTTATTGTCTGACATATTAGGAACTTTATAATAGTGACATAAAGTAGTATATGCTTGAAGTCCAGTTGTTTTAAGCATATTCTCTTCTCCATCTAGACGTGTATTATAAGTCACAGTTGAATCGGCTGAACGATAAGTTAGATATACGTTAGTCCTATTAACTTCAATATTAGCTTCAAGATAACTAGCTCCATTCTCTCTTGGACCATAGACAATATTTCTATATTTCTTGACATATAGAAGATGTTTATTAAATTCATTGACATTGATAAAAACAATTTTCTTTCCTCTATACATCAATAACACCTCTACTTAAATTGTTGTTTGAAATCTTGTAGCCATTTACTACCGCTGGATGTTGATTCTTCTTTTTTCTTAATTTCACTTGTAGGAAATTTGACTTCCCTTAATATTGCTTTCATATATGCAAGTGGTCTTTCTTTATCTTGACTCATCATAGCACTTTCTAGCAATACTTCTTCATTGAATTGTTCAGTTAAATTAACTATTGTTTGTAATTCAATGGGTGATAAAGTTCTACCCCATAATTGTTCTATTTGATTTATTAACTCCATTAATCCTTCAACTCCTTAATCATATCAGACGCTTCATCATATGTTAAGTCTTCTAAGTCTTCTTCATCAACACCTAAATTAATTAACCAATTTCTTTGTGCTTGGCTCATCATCCTAACGGGTGGTTTTGGTTTAGGTTTAGGTTTTGAAAAAGTGCTAATCTTTTCTTGTTCAGGTGCAACGTTCTTCATGTATAATAGAATAGTTCTATACACAGTGAACATTTCAATTATTTCATTCTCATTCTTTGGATCTAATTCATATTCAAATTCTACACTTTGAAAATTATATACTGGTTTACATTTAACTATCATATTTATTCTTCCTTTCTTTTTGGATTTCTTGAATCAACTAAATTCCATTCACCTTTTTCAGAACTATAACGCTTAACTAGATGGAAGTTATTTTTATTATACCATTCTTCTTCTTGTTCCATCAGTATTTCTTCAAGCTCTTTATCAGTAATATATATTTTAACTATTGTTCCATAAGAACTTGTATATTGTTTCTTAACTTCATCAACTTGTTGATACTCAATTAATGACCAAATTTTACGTTTTTGAACACTATTCCTTAATTCCTTTTTCATACATTCAAAAATGGCTATTTTTCGATTTAATACCACTCTAACGTAAGAATATTGATTAACACAGTTTTCTTCTATTCTTGCTTTTACACTATTACTTAACAAGTAGTTCATATAATTCAATCACTCCTACTTCATGAGAAAAAATCTCATCATTTTTTTTTTCTTTCATCATAATTATTTTTGTTGTATTCAATGGCTCTTTTTATTGATTCTGGGATGTTCTTCCAAGTTGAAGCCATTGAAGCTTTTTGAACATCAAATAACACATCACTTATAAATTCATTACTATACATGCAAGGGTCTATTCCATACCTAATAATACCTGAAATTATTCCTTTATAAAAAGCTCTAGTTTCAAGTGGTTCATGAATATTGACAGACATTAAAATATTGTAGTCAAGATTATATGAACCTAATAATATGTTATAAGTTTGTGTTTTTGATAATTCATTGAAAAGTTTTATTTCCATTTTTCATCACTCCTTCTGATTTCATTTTAACACAATAAAAAATACATTTCATTATGAAAACGTTTTCTAATTTATAAAAAAATTTTCAATTTTTTTTTGACAAATTAATATATTATAAATTATACTAAAAGTAGGAGGTGTCACAAATGACAGATGAAGAAAGATTAAATAACGAAGCAAAAGAACAAAAGGAAGATACTCCAGCAAACGAGTATCAAGAATACATTGATACAATCAATGAATTAAAAAAGAACTCGGTTAGTAAGGAAAAATACGACCAACTTAAAGCCGAGAAACAAGGACTTATTGAAGCTTTAAAAACTGGTGGTCAAGTAAAAATCGAAGAAGAAAAGGAAAAAGTAGATATTGACCAACTAAGAAAGGATCTATACGGAAATCCTAACAAACAAATGTCTGATATTGAATATATTGATAAAACACTTCAATTAAGAGACGCACTTATTGAGAAGGGTGAACGTGACCCGTTCTTACCAAATGGTGCTGATTATAACTATTCAAAAGAAGACCAAGAAAAAGCTGATTATATCGCTTCAATTTATCGTGAATGTTTAGAATATGCAAATGGTGACAACCAAGCGTTTATAAATGAATTAATGCGTAGAACTAAAGACGATAGTCCTATAATGGGTCGTAAATTCAAAAATTAATTTTAAGGAGGACCAATTATGGCAACTGGTAATTTTTATGGCAAATCGCCATTATTAAATGCAAATGAAATTTTTACAACAATTTACAACATGATTATTTCTCAACGTGTTTTTAGTGATAACATTAAAGGAACATACGGAACTCTAGTAGATAAGTTTAGAGTAGATGGAAATATGTATGGAGACACTAAACTTTACTATGCAACTGACTGTTTAGAAAGTTCACCTTGGACTGGTGACAGTGAAGCTGCAAATTTATTAGCTTTAAATAGACCTGATGACCCAAAAGTTCAATATGTTACAATTGACCAATTTAGAAAAATTTGGACAACAATTGATAACTACTTAACAAAAAGAGCTTGGTCAACTGAAGGAGCTTTCAGTTCATTCAATTCAGTAATGCTTGGCTGGATGGGTGAAACAAAGAGAATTTATGATTCTAGATTAATCAATGTATTCGTAGGTAACACTACTTCAAATGCAACAAAAGGAACTATTACAATTAACCTAGATGAAGCTTCAAGTGGTGACCCACTATATGGATTAACTGGTGAAGAAAAGAATAGAGTAGAAGCTTCAATTATCGCAAGAGATATTGCAGACTTACTTGTAGATCTAAAAGATACTACTAGAGACTACAACGATTATAAATTTATCCGTTCATATGCAACTGATGATTTAATGTTTGTATGGAACAGTGCTTGGGTAAATAAGATTAAGAAAATTGATTTACCTACAATTTTCCACAAAGACGGATTAATGGAAAAGATGGATGAATATATCCTTCCAGCTAAATACTTTGGTAGAGCAGTAGAAGCTTCAGACAAAGGTTCAGGTAAAGTAATCAATGGATCAAATGAATATGACCCAACTAAAGGAACTATTCGTTCTAAAGTTGAAAAAACTGTTACAGTTAGTGGAACTGATTATCATTTATTCCCAGGTGATGAACTACCATCTGGTGCAACAGTAGGAACTTCACAACAATTTACTGATGCTGAAGTTTATATTGTAGATTCTACTATTATGTGTAAAGCAATTCATAAGGACGCTGTTCCATTTATGTCAGCTTTCACTACTAACACAGTATGGTGGAATCCAAGAGCATTAAATGAAAACCATTACTTAATCTGGGGTTATTCAGAACCATGTTATTTATATAACTACCCATTCTTAACTATCAAGAAGAAATAATTAAGCATAAAAATAAGAGAGTGGAATAATGTTTTTCACTCTCTTTTCCTTTAAGGAGGTATAGAAATGTATAATATTCATTTATTTACAAATTACAACAATTATTACAATAGACAAGTAAAATTCAAAGCAACTCTTAATGAATATCTAACGGATGATGATATATTCTTAATCACATTTCAAAAGAGAAACTTTGTAATTGCTGATGGTATTAGAACACAACACGTTATAGAATACGCTGAACACCTTCCAACACCAAACTATTTAATAGCAGAAGATGAAAAAACTCATGCTTTTACTAGATGGTTCGTTATTGAGTGTAGACAAACAAGAGGTATGCAATACACCTTATCCCTAAAGCGTGATACAATAGCCGATTTTTATGATACTATAAAGGCTAGTCCTTTACTAGTAAAGAAAGGTTATGTTGATGATAATAATGTTCTTGTATTTAATAAAGAAATGCAAGAATACAACAAAGTTAAGAAAAATGAATTATTAATAAAAGACAAAACAAATAGTGGTTATGTAGTCGGATTTATTGACCAAGATAAAGACCACGCTTCAAAGATTTATACATCATATAAAACTGAATTACAAGTAGACTTTGATTATTCAGCTTTACCAAGTTCAGTAACTGATTATATGGCAATTGGTAATGCAACTCCAAATTCCACAGCCAAAAGAATTGTAGGAGAAAATAAAGCTAATGTATGTTTGAAAGTAAACTTTGGATCATATAAATTTATTGAAGATGGTTTAGGTAGAGACATTTATTCAAATTATAATCTTAATGAATATTTTTGGATGAATGGATATAGAGGAAAATACACTGTAATAACTGATACAGGAACAAATTATGGAAACGGAATTTTTTATACTGTTTCAACTACAATTGGTAGTTATTCTCTTTCTAACAATTGCATTATCGACTGTGGCGAAAATGGAAAATCTTTAGAAATTGCTAATCAAGTCAGTTTATATGTAGCAAATAAATTTTCACAATTTGAATTATCATATATTGAAGACTGGTTTTCAATTAATACATTGTCAAAAGCAACTGTTGAATCATATGATGGAAAAATATGTGAAATAAGTGGAACATATTATAGATGTGAAGTTACAAGAAGTGGTTCAGCAACTTTGGAAACTATAACACCGCCAAGTTATGAATTAGCAACATTAAAAAACTTAATGCCTTCAAGTGAATTAAGTTATTGGGCAAGTTATAATAATAATATAACTCCAAAATATGTAACTGGTCATTCACCTTCTGATATGCTAATTAGTGATTTTACCGCTTATGCAAATACTGAACAAGTATATATTAAGTTAGTTCAACAAGACACTAATATATATACATACTTAACTCCCAGTGCAAATAGAAACCATCTCATTGACAATCCTTATGATATGTTCGTTATTCCTTACAGTGATGAAATGGTTTATGAAGTAAACTCTACAAATTATAATGCTAATAAAAATATGGCAATAAATTTAGCACAAGCAATTTGTCAAGCAAGTGGTAGTTCAGTTTATGATATACAGATTGTTCCTTATTGTCCATTTAATATTCCTACAAGTCCATCTATTGATTTTAGCTTAATAAATAGCCAAGCAATATATTTAAACGCTGATGATACAGTATGTGGTTATTACTTTTGGGCTTCAAAATCAAGTGGTGAATTAACTATTAGTGAAAATAGAGAAGAATTAACTTTAAGTGGTGATAGTTATTCTTATAAGGAAATAACACAATTAAGACAATACTTTATATGTTCACCAAATAAAGAAAGTGTTTATGAATTTAATCCAGCAATGAACAAAGGTGTAACTGAATGGAAAATATCATATGATTATAGACCATTTAGTTCATACATAAAAGTTCAACCTACTTGGAATTATCTTTATTCTTTAAATACTTCTACATTTAATGGATTAACTGACCAAAGAGGACTTTTATATAACGGAAATTATAGTATCACTCAATTAAGCAATGCTTGGAATGAGTATGTAAACTCAAACAAGAATTATCAAGCAATATTTGATACTGAAATTAAGACACAAATTTCCCAAAATCAATTACAGAATAAAGCATATGAAGAAACAATTGGAATTAGATCATATAATTTAAATCCAATTAAAGCTGTTATGAATGTAATTGGTATGGAAAAGGAAATTGACTTCATGCGTGAAAATCAGTCAATAGATATCAACGCTAGAAGACAATTATTCAATTATCAATTAGATAATATTAAATCTCAACCAAACACAATAAGAAAAATGACTTCTATTAATACTGATTTTAGAATTTTCCCTTTTGTTGAAGTTTATGATGCAACTCCACAAGATAAACAAAACTTTGACAATTTAATTAAGTATAATGGTATGACAATAATGGTTATGGGATTTATGGAAGAATACTTACAAGCCAACACCGAAACATTCTTCCAAGCTTCAGTTGTAAGATTTACTGATTATATAGGTGTTGAAAATGATTATACACTTGTCTCTGATATCAATAATGAATTAGAGATGGGATTATATATAACAAAGGAGGTATAATATGGGTTACTATGAACAAGGCTTTTCAAATATAGGCAGTCAAATTGGTGGTGCTGTTGAAAAAATCGCCATTTCAGCCGTTGCAAAGAGTGAAGTGAATAAGAATAAGGCAAAAGGTGAAAAACAAGAATTAGACGTCATTAATCAACAATTAGAGACTGCTAATCTACAAAATGACATGCTTAAAGAAGAGAAGGGCATTGCTAAACAAGAAAAATCACTTCAATCACAACTAAAAAAATTTAGCGGTGACCCTAACCAATGGAGTGAGAAGTATAAACTAGCTCACGAAAATATGGTTAAAAGAGTTGAAGCAATGGCTCTTCAACGACAAAACTTTGAAAAAAGAAAAAAGTTAGTTCAAGAAAAAATGGATGAACTATCTAAGATGAGAGGAAGTGGCAAGTAATGGGAAAAGGTAACGGAAAAAATAATGCTTTTCTTCCTAACATTGAATGGATGATTAAAGCTGGAATTGACCCAAAGACTGGTTTACCTGTAAAAATGGGTAAAAGTGGCTCACGCTTAAAAGAAGGCATAAAAAGAGCATTAAGAATACTTGATGAACAAGACGCTATCAATAGAGGTAAATGGTATAATATTCCATGTGATCTAACAAGCCAAGACTTGGAAAGACTATTATATTATAAAGGTCAATTATGTTTGTTTTATTCAAAAGATTTAGAACAATTTTTCATTCTTCCTTTCACTTTATGCAGTGATAAAGGAAATGGACTTGACGTTTATGGTAGATATAATTATATAAAGCCCGTTCCACTTAATGCAAGTTCAGAAGAAGATAAAAAAACTCCAATTGAAATTTATTTATCTTCTCTATGCTTAAAAGTTGTATATTCTCCAAAAGAAATTATAACTGAAGATGATTTATATAATAGTGCGGTTATCATAAGAGATTATAACCCACAATTAGATCCAACAAATATTATTCCACGTTCATTCCTTCAAGAAGATATTATAGATGTAATGTCTGACTGTATTCCATTTATGAGAACTTCATTGTTACTTGGAACTGGTGTAACTGGTGTAAGAGTGCAAGACGGAGACCAAGCAAATGAAGTTGCTGAAGCATGTAATGCAATGGAAACAAAAGCTTTAAAAGGTGAGCCTTGGATTCCACTAACTTCTACTTTAGAGTTCCAAGAACTAACTAACACAACTAAAACAAATAATTCAGAAGAATATATGTTAGCAATGCAAAGTTTAGATAATTTTAGACTTTCTTTATATGGTATAGATAACGGTGGATTATTTGAAAAGAAAGCACATGAACTTCAAAGTGAAGCTGATATAAATGGTGGGCCAGTTGGTTTAGTGCTTCAAGATAAAGTCACAATATCTCAAAATGCTTGTAACATTATAAATAGTATATGGGATATAGGAATGTGGTTTGAACCTTCTGAAACTATTATTAAAGCTGATACTAATGGGGATGGAATGTTATATGATCGTGACGATTCACAAACACAAACTGGAACTGATACATCTATAAATGAAGGCGGTGAAGATAATGATTAAATATAACACAATGTCACTAGCTGACGTATGGACTGATAGTGAAGATTTTAAAAATGAATATAAATCTTCAGCATTTTATCGAGTTGGAGAAAGATTATATGATGGAGTAGAACAAGTAAACAATGTGACAATGCCTGATAATATTACTTTATTCTTTACTATGTTTTATGCTAGATATAATGATACTCCAATTTCAAACGACAATATAGATGTGTTTAAATTAAAGGTTTTTACAACTATATTTGAATATGGTCCAATATGGCAAAGAAAACTCGAAATTCAAAAAGCAATTAGGGGTTTAACTGAAGATGATATAAGAGTTGGAGGTAAAATGATATATAATCACGCAATGCATGACGCTTCAGCTCCAACAACTGATAGTTTAGAAGAAACAACTTATATTGATTCACAAGATACCGCTAACAATAAGAAATCAAAATTAAGTGCTTATAATGAACTTGTATTGTTACTTGATGATGGAATTTCAAAAGAATTTTTAGATAAATTCAAAAAATTATTCAAAATTGTTTTAGCAACTGATAGACCATTATATATCTATGAAGAGGAGGATGATTAATAATGTCTGAAAAAGTAATTGAATTTTTGACTAACTGTTTACCAGCTTTAATTGCTGGACTAGCTTGTATTCTAACAATGTTTAAGGTTCTAGGTGGAATCAATGAATGGAAAGGTTCAATTAATGCAACAAATTTGAAGCAACTAGACAAAGACATGAAGAATGTAATTAAGAAGAACCAACAACTTATTCAACAAAATGAAGAATATAAAAATGAACTTGTTAGTTTAAAAGAAGATTTTAAAAATATGCTAATACGTATGAATGCGTTAGCTGAAGAACTACAACAAGCTTCTACTGAAGAAGCTGAAGAAAAAACTGAAGAACAAGAAGAAGGTGAATAATATGTCAGCAACTACAAAAAGATATATGAAACTCTCTTTCTTATTCTTTTGGCTAGGGGTATTATTTACATTTCTTCCCTTAATAATTTTTGGTATTAAAGGATGTATGGATGGAACAATTGATATTACACATAAATTAAGTTTAGGATTATGCTTTACAAGTGCGTTATTCTTAACAGTTTTAGGTGTTAAATCAAAATATAATTGTAGATCTATTACTTATGTATTACTTTTTGGATGTTACTTTGTTGTTAAACAAATTGAAGTTGTTATTATAGTAGCTGGATTATGTTGTATCTTAGATGAATTTATATGTCGTCCATTACATAAACATTTCCATGAAAAAGCCGTTATAAATAAAGAAATTGACAAACGACTTCCAAAGGAGGAATAATATATGATATACAATAAAGAAAGAGGAAAGAAAACTAGAGAGTTTATCTCTAATACTAAAAATGCAATAGCGGTATTTATACTTTCAGCAATTGCAATGTTTTTAGTCCCATTGCTTGGTTCTTATGCAACTGGAACAAGTCAATTTCCAACAACAATTGCCGAGTGGATTTTATATTTCACTTGTGCAATAGCTGTCTCAATATGTTCATTGATGATTTATTTAGCATTACATAACCAGGGGAAACTAAATGTTAAGGATGAAGAAGAATATTTAAGAGCAAAAGAACTTCATCTTAAAAACTTTGAACGCATGAACGGAAAGGAATTGATTCCAGTAGATCCATTCAAATGGGAAAAGAAACAAAAGACAATGAAAGGTATATTTCAAACGCTAGGAATATTCTTTGGACTTTTAGGCTTTGGTCTAGGAGTTCTATGTTGGAACAACAGTCAATTTATATCTTCTACATTCTCAATTGTTCTTTCAATTGGTTTTGGTCTTGTTCATATGGGAGACGTTGAAAGAATGTTCACTGAAGGATGGTTAGAATGGGAAATGTATGTTGATAAAAAATTGAACGAAGAAGAAAAACGAAAACAAACCGAAATAGAGCTTTTAAAACAAGAGAGTGTTAATAATACACTTAATGCAAAAAAGCTTGAAAATGACATAAATAATTCAATTAAGGAGGTAAATTAATATGGCAGTAAAAATCGGTGATAAAATATATAGAAATGAACAAGAACAAGTTTATCAAAACATGAAGGATATTGAAGAATTAAAAAGTAAAATTTTAGAAAGTTATTATTGTATTGGAGAATTAAATACAGCTAGTATTGCTGTGGCTAGAAACTTAACAAATGTTCCAGAAAATGTTGAAGCTGGATGGCTTATTGATACAGTAGGGAACTTATTTAAAATAACTGGATCAGATGAAAACGGATTATTAATTCAATTCTACTCTTCAATTAGAGGACCACAAGGAGAAGATGGTGCAGCTGTAAATATTGATGATTCTGGAACTAGCTTAACAAAAGTTTGGAGTTCTCAAAAAACAAAAAATTATGCTGACGGATTAATTATAAAAACTGACCCTTCAGCTACACCTTATGATTCAAAAGTTTATTCAGCTTATTTAGTTGATTTATGGCACAGTGCAGGAATTGCTTGGACAACAACTCTTCCTTCAGACAGTAAAATGTCTTTAGGAGATGTATATATAGGAAGTGTTCAAGCGTCAGCTTCTAGCAATGGAGACCCTAAAATTAAAAAAGGAGATTTAATTATTTATGTTGATGGAAACTTAAAAGCTAGTGCTTTATATAGTGTAACAAATGATAGAGATGAAAATTATGATGTTCCAGTTACTAAAGTATGTGATATTGGTGGTGGTAAGAGTTATACTCATAATATCAAAATTTCAAGTGGCACAAATGATGTGAATTATCATTTTAATATTACAATAGTAAATGAAGATAATACACCTTTTACTTATGATACATTTACAAAATGGTTTGAAGATAAAATGACTAGAGGTCAACACTTCAAAGAGTGTAGTGGTTGTGCTCATGTGTATAGCACAAATTATGCAATTGATGGAATTGCGTTGCAAACTGGCACAAGATACGATTTATTTTATATGTCTTGTTATAATATTGCAAATGGTTCTTGGAGTGATAATGTTCAAATGCAAATATTAGATAGTTCAGCAAAATGGTCAATGGAAGATAAGGTAACTGAATAATATCTCAAAGATCAGACTCACACAAATTGTGTGGGTCTTTTCTTTCCCCTCAAATTGAGGGAAAGACACATAATCCTATATTATTGTCTCATATTATATCATATATATGTATATTTATTACATTATTTTCTATTATAT
>JAEIGA010009105.1_pt1 | contig 15017 bp, 15 predicted proteins | sample 9270691 | NCBI WGS metagenome assembly JAEIGA01 (sample SAMN17057246, study PRJNA624740) | gut metagenome | biome: biome; isolation source: fecal sample | host: Bos grunniens | place: China: Xizang | collected 2019
GCGCAAAACGAACTCCAAGCCCTCAAGTGCAACACGGTAGATATTCTAAAAACCTTCGCTATCTTGCTCGCTCCATATGCTCCTCACATCGCAGAGGAAGCTTATTCATTGTGCTTGCAAGCAGAAGGCAACGAGTGGACTACTGTCAACGATGCGGAATGGCCAATTTGCAACGAGACTTACCTCGTAGAGGCAACTCAGAAGTACCCTGTTCAGTTCAATGGTAAAGTTCGCTTTACTATTGAGGTGGCTAAGGACACTCCTCGTGAGGAGGTTGAGAAGATTGTTATGGCTCACGAATTGACCGAAAAGCAACTCAACGGCGCTGCTCCAAAGAAAGTGATTGTTGTTCCAGGCAAGATTGTGAATATCGTGATGTAAGGTTACACCTTATATTATATAAATAAAAATGCACTCCCGAAAGAGAGTGCATTTTTGTGAAGTTAGTAGTTATTTATTCTTCTGCTATCATTCCTTCTGGCAGACCATATTCATTCTCCTCTGGATTCGATGGCAAAAACATCATGATGAGATTCACAATTGGGCAAAGAATCCACCAACCACTATGACCACTATCGTGACAGCGGCGAATAGATACACAAATATCAGGAATAAGCATAAGTATCGTTATTGGTAATACAAATAAGCTAATAGCTGTATGATTATCAAATGCTACTTGCAGTGTAGTAATCGTAAATCTAATGAGTAAACTAAATAAATACCACCACCAATACTCTGAACGACTAGCTCTGTCTTTATGGTTTGAATAGTTTTCAAAAACATGAACTATTGATTCTTTGAATGTCATAGTTTTAATCTTTTTTTACCTACTTTTTATCGGATATTCGGCACGCTCTGTGATTTATTATTTTGTTTATTGTTTGATGATGATATTATGGATCTCCTTTTCTGGTAGATTGTCTGGGTACAATTTGGTTGGAGCCCAAACTTTCTCTGATAGACTATGGAAATTGGTGTATTTGGCAGGACGACCAGTTACTGTGATTTCGCGGATTGGACTTAGGAATGGAAATATTGTCCATCTTGATATGGTCGTATATTCCAATCCAATCAAAATATCACCACTTCCATGGGCGCGTAATGCCTCCAAAACAGCTGTTTTAATTACATTTTGACTTCCACCTAAACGGACTGCATATGTAGGTTTGTATGTGTAGGAAATGCGTGTGTCAGATACTTCCAAATCTGCTACAGTCACCGTGCGGAGTGTGTTGACAGGATCTTGATATGTCGCTGTAGAACGAGAACTCTTGCAAGAAGTAATACCCAATACAAAAACTAGCAATACGAATAGATAAGACTTTTTCATTCCTTTTTTTGGTCATTTATATCCCATCGACCATCGGGTTAAAATGAGTTGGCTATATTGTATTTATAAATAAATTCAAAAAATATATATATCTTCACCGATTTTGCTTGCAAAGGTACTGCTATTTTTTTTTTTTTTATATGTGCAAGAAAATGGTTAAATTATCTAGAAAAAAAGTGGAAAAATGTTTCTGTTTCTCCCAGAATGTAATCATTTTTCTTAAAGTTCGATGTGCTTTGCTTGTATTTTCTCGTCTAAGAACATCGAAGCGGATTCAGCAAATTTGCTGGCAGATTCAGTGGTTAGGAACTGGCAAGTAGCTTCCGAATTGTCTCTGTCGCTAACTGTAAGCACCTTGTTCTTTATCTCAAGATGTCGCTCAAGGTAGTCTGCTAGACTCTCAGCAACGATTTCGCCTTGAGCAATGACGGATACTGCTTGCTCAGTTATGGTTTGCACTGCCAAGAATTTCTCTATCTTGTCTTGTAGCAAAGGGTAGTGGGTGCAACCCAAGATGATGGTATCAATCTTTGGGTCACGCTCTAATAGTTCTGTAAGGTATTTCTCTACAAAATAATCTGCACCCTCACTCAAATGTTCTCCTGATTCGATCAACGGAACCCACATAGGACATGCTTGCTGAGTGATGATGAGTTTGGAGTTTTGTTTTTGTAATTCGATTACATAACTCTCGGACGCTACCGTGCCAGGGGTAGCTAGCACTCCTATATGATTTGTGCGCGTGCGCGTAGGAACCAGTTCAACGGTAGGACGGATGACGCCCAATACGCGTAGTTCGTCGGGATTGATGTCGTTTTGTTGGATGGTTCGGAGCGCCTTGGCACTGGCTGTATTGCAGGCCAATATGATAAGGTCACAACCTTGTTGGTGTAGGTAGTTGACAGCTTGTAATGTGTACTCGTAAATCACATCAAATGAGCGTGTTCCGTATGGTGCACGAGCATTGTCGCCCAAGTACAAATAGTTGTATTGGGGTAGTCGTTGTCGGATGTGATTTAGGATGGTCAATCCGCCATAACCGCTGTCAAAAATACCTATCATTTGTGTTGAAAGTTCTTATTTTAAATTAGTTCAAACACTCTCTCGTATAGCATCTGTACGAATGTTAAAACTTGAAAGTCGGGGTGATTTTCGCTGCAAAGGTATAAAAAATAAATAAAATACGCAAATAATTTGCATAAATGGTATAATTTTTGTATCTTTGCAGCCGAATAGTGGCGTATGCTGCTGTGACAGTGTAGAATAATAAAAATCTAGTAGAATATGAAATTTAATGTATCAAGTACTAAGTTGTTTGCCCAATTGCAAGCAGTTAGTCGTGTGATTGCTGCAAAGAACAGTTTGCAGATTTTAGAATGTGTTTTGTTCGAGTTGGAGGGCGAGGTGCTTACCTTGACTGCATCTGATAGCGAAACTACTATTCGTACTTCATTGACCGTTGAAAATGCACAAGGTGCTGGCAAGGTAGCTGTGGCTGGCAAAATGTTGCTTGAGACTCTTAAGGAGTTCCCTGAGCAACCATTGACTTTCCAAATCGATGATCAAAATTTTGGTTTGAATATCACAAGCCAAAATGGTACATATAGTTTTGTTGGTGCTAATGGTATGGAGTATCCTCAAATGCCTGTTGAGGATGGCGATAATGCATTTGCAATGCCATCTAATGTGCTTTTAGAGGCTATCAACAAGACCATTTTCTGTACTGCTGATGATGAGCTTCGTCCTGTAATGAATGGTATATTCTTTGACCTCAATGAAGAGCAAATAACAATGGTTGCTACTGATGCGCATCGTCTTGTTCGCTATTCTAATCAAGGTGTTAAGGGCTCGCAAGCGGTTAGTTTCATTTTGCCTAAGAAGCCTGCGCAGCTCCTTCGTCAAGTTCTTCAAAAAGAGGCTGAGGATGTGGCAGTTACATTTGGTCAAAAGAATGCGAAATTTGTTTTTGGTGCAACTACTATTGTTTGCCGTCAAATCGAGGGTCGTTTCCCTAACTACAATGCTGTTATTCCAAAGAGCAATGAGAATGTAGTTGTGGCTGATCGTCAAACTCTCATTAATGCCTGCAAGCGTGTAGCTGTGTTTGCTAATACTGGTACCAGTTTGCTTAAGTTGGCTTTGAGTGAGAATAGTATTAAGATTTCTGCTCAAGATATTGACTTCTCTACATCTGCGGAGGAGACTATTGCATGTGCATACGAGGGTATGCCAATGTCTATTGGCTTCAAGGCTCCTTTCTTAATCGAGATTTTGTCTAATATCGCTTCACAAGATGTTGTTCTTCGCTTAGCAGATCCTGCTCGTGCTGGACTTATCTTGCCTTCTGAGAACGAAGATGGTCAAGATCTTCTTGTGTTGCTTATGCCAATGCTATTGAACGACTAATGAAATTAAAATTAACTCGTCCCCTTGTCTTCTTTGATCTAGAAACAACGGGATTGAATATCGCATCCGATAGGATTGTAGAGTTGAGTTATTACAAGGTCTTTCCCGATGGTAGTTCGGAGGGAAAGACCTTCCGTATCAAACCTACTATGATGATGCTGGGTCAGGAGGTGCAGATGCATATCTCTGACGAGGCGAGTGCGGTACACGGCATCTACGACGAGGATTTGGCAATGTGTCCTACTTTTAGGGATATTGTTCCTCAGCTCGTAGCGGCTTTAGAGGATGCGGATTTGGCAGGTTATAATTCCAATCATTTTGATCTCCCGCTCTTGGCAGAGGAGCTTTTGCGTGCGGGAGTGGATATTGACCTTAAGGCCAAGCGTATGATTGATGTGTTCACTATTTTCCAGCGTCAAGAACCTCGCTCGTTGGTCGCTGCCTATAAGTTCTATTGTGGCAAAGATCTTACCAATGCCCATGCCGCAGATGCGGATACGATGGCCACATACGAGGTGTTCAAAGCGCAGCTAGAGCGTTACGAATTACCCGAGGATGTGAATGGATTGGCGGATTATACTACTGGTAATGTGCGCTTTGCTGATTTTGCTGGGCGTATTGCGTATGATGCTGATGGCGTGGAAATCTTCAATTTTGGTAAATACAAAGGTCAGCGTGTAGCTGATGTTTTTCGCCGTGATAGTGGCTATTATGGTTGGATCCAGCAAGGAGATTTTCCACAATACACCAAGGCTGTATTTACCCGTGTGTATATGTCTCTCCGTCGATAACTTCTAAACTTCTGAACTCCTGAACAATGAACAACCAACTCACCATACTCGGTTCTGGTAGCGCAATGCCCACTTTCCAAAACTCGCCTTCGGGGCAAGTGGTAGAACTGTGTGATAAGTCGTTCTTGGTGGATTGTGGAGAGGGCGTGCAAATCACTATGCGTCAGCTAGGTGTCAAGACTGCTCGCCTGTATACGGTGTTGATTTCGCATCTTCATGGTGATCATTGTTTTGGACTAATAGGATTGATCTCAACGCTTGGTATGATGAATCGCACGCAGCCTTTGCACATATATGCGCATGGCGATTTGGAGAAACTGCTGCGCCCGATGCTAGATTATCATTGCCAAGATTTATCGTATGAGGTTGTTTTTCATGCAATTAATCCTCGTAAGCGAGAAGTTATTTGGGAGGACAGAACGCTGACAATCGAGTCTATTCCGCTCAAGCATAAGGTACCCACTTGTGGTTTTCTTTTCATTGAGAAACATCGCGATCAAGCGCCTCGAAAGCGTTTTGCGTATTGTTCGGATACGATGTATCGCGAACAGATTGTAGAGCAGATTGCTGGTGTTGATGTCCTCTATCATGAAGCTACTTATACCGAGCAGGATCAGGATAAGTGTAAAAAACATACGCATTCAACTGCTAAACAAGCGGCTAATATCGCTCGTTTGGCGGGTGCGGGAAAATTGGTAATAGGTCACTTTAGTGCTCGCGAGAATGATCATAATGTGTTTTTGGAGGAAGCTCGCGAGGTGTTCGAGAATACCGTACTAGCTGTCGAACGCACATCTATCGACCTCTAACCGCCTAACCGTTTAACCGCTTAATCGTTTAACTGTTTAACCGAAAACAACAATGGCTAAACCCAAAATCCAATATGTTTGTTCCTCTTGTGGTGCCAAGGCTCCGCAGATGATAGGTCGTTGCCCCGTTTGTGGAGAGTGGGGTACTTACGAAGAGGAAGTGTCTCAAGATCTTGGTTCTAAAAAGGGTGTTGTTTCTCGTGGGGCGCATCCTCAACGCGTGCAAGATGTGCAGGCGCAAGAGGAGATGCGTATAGATATGCAGTCCTCCGAACTTAATCGTGTTTTAGGTGGAGGATTAGTGCCCGGTAGTTTGGTACTTTTGGGTGGCGAACCAGGTATTGGCAAGTCAACTCTCGCACTACAAGTGCTTATGAAAATGGGTGCTCGTCGTACCTTATATGCCAGTGGCGAGGAAAGTGCTAAACAACTCAAACTGCGTGCTGAGCGTTTGGCGGGAAGTCCTGATAATCTGTATATTATGGCGGAGACATCGCTTGAGCGAATCCTTGATTCGGTTGCGCAACTCCAGCCTGATGTGGTGGTGGTAGATAGTATTCAGACTATCGGTACCGAGAGCATCGAAGCGTCTATTGGTAGCCTATCGCAAGTGCGCGAATGTGCAGCTAAAATTTTGCAATATGCCAAGGAGACAAATACGCCTTTTATCATCGTTGGACATATCAACAAGGAGGGGGCTTTGGCGGGTCCAAAAGTGCTAGAGCATGTAGTTGACACAGTTCTTCAGTTCGAGGGTGATCAGCATTATGTCTATCGTATACTCCGTGCCCAGAAGAATCGTTTTGGTAGTACTAGTGAGTTGGGTATTTTCGAGATGCAGCAAGATGGTTTGCGCGAGGTTAATAATCCTAGCGAACTTCTACTTTCGTCTAATCGCGACGGTCTTTCGGGTATTGCTATTGCCGCTGCGGTTGAGGGCGTTCGTCCATTACTGATTGAGGTTCAGGCACTTGTGGCTAGTGCAGCATACGGTACGCCGCAGCGTAGTAGTACTGGTTTTGATGGTCGTCGACTTAATATGTTGCTTGCTGTTTTGGAGAAGAGAGTGGGCTTCAAATTGCTGCAAAAAGATGTTTTCGTCAATATAGCAGGTGGTATTCGTGTGAATGATCCGGCCATTGATTTGGCGGTATTGGCTGCGGTTTTGTCTTCCAACATGGATATTGCGTTAGACGAGCAGATTTGTATCACTGGCGAGGTGGGATTAGCTGGCGAGATTCGTCCTGTCAATCGCATCGACCAGCGCATTCGAGAGGCAGAGAAACTCGGTTTTAAGACGATTATTGTGCCTAAAGGACAGAAATTTAACACCCAAAATCTCAAGATTCAAGTGGTCGAAATTTCGCGTGTTGTAGAGGCGTTTAAATTTTTATTTAAAAAATAATTTGCATATATCAAAAAAAAGCAGTACCTTTGCGGGCTGAATATTGTAAATAACTATCTTTAAGGTAAAAGATTATGAATAGATTTAAATTTTTGTTAGTAGCATTTGCTTTTGCAATGCCTATTTTTGTATCTCAGGCTAATGCTGCTAAAGAGTTTCAGGTTGACCGTATTGAGCTTGGTCTTTCCGCTGGTGTTGGTTTTTATATGGGTCAAAATCATATTGGTGATTTTACCCGTATCCAATGTTATGATATCTTGGGTTCAACGCTTCAAGATAGAAGATTGAAGACCAATTGGCCAGGTATTGAGACATTTGGTTTTAGTTTGGGTTATCGTTTCAATACGATGTTCAACCTTAAGTTGCAAACCACTCGTCAGCGTATTGCTTTTATGGAGTATGAGGGAGCTAACAAAAATGGTTATCTCTACTACAATGCTATGTGGCATACCGATGCGATGTTGGAATACAATATCCTGCCTTATGGTCTTACTTCATCAGCTGGTGGTAGTGTGTATAATATCGTTCCTTATGTAGGTTTAGGTCTTGGTGTAACTGTTTACAACCAAGAGGCATCTTTGCGTAATGCTAATCTTCCAAAACCTAATGCGACTGCCACAACGGATATCTTTGCTATGTATCCTCGTGTAGGCTTTAAGCAAGTATGGGAGCTCCCTTATGACAAATTTGGTCAACCTACTGATTCTGTTCCAGTCCTCAAGTGGAAGAAGGCAGATACAGGTGTAGCTCTCTATATCCCTATCGCAATGGGTGCTAAGTGGCGTATTGACGAGCACTGGCAGCTCAAGGCTACATTCCAATATCAGCTCTACTTCTCTAGCAAGGGTAAAGGTGGTCTTAATAGCAACTTAGAGGGCGGAACATATCTGGATCGTTCTGTGTATATGTTTGACAATATGCAGAAGTTTGATGATCTAACCCCTGGTCGTCCAACCTTCGATTATATCGATACTAATTGCAAGAAGGTTGTGGGTGGTAACCACGATTTCCTCTTCTCTTTAACCGCTATCTTCAACTTCTCAACCTGGTACGAGGAGCGTATTATCGAGTATTAATAAGTGGCTAGAAAAGTTACTTTTCATATAGCATTTTTCATAGGACTGGTGTGGATGTTACTTACATCCGCATCAGCTTTTGCTGATGTACCTAACTACAATATGGAGGTAGGTTTGCTGGGTGGTGTTTCGTATTGTATGGGCGAGGTTTCACCTTATGCATTCCAATCTTCTACTGGTGCTTATGGCGTGCAGTTCCGATACAAGTTCACCCCTCGTATTGCGCTGCAAGCTAAAGTGCAGAGTACACCAGTGTATGCTCAATGGGACTTTTTCAATTTCGATGTTACTGCGGAGTACAACTTCTTTCGCTTTGGACTCAACTACTACGACTCTCGCGTTAAATACTTCACCCCATATATCTTCTTGGGTGTGGGTATGTCAATGAGTGATTTTGATGCTTTGGCAGAGAAAAATGGTTTTAAGGACGAAAGTTTTAGAGGTGCTTACCTTCCTGTAGGTATTGGACTTAAGTGGAAGTTTGCCGAGCGTTGGCAACTGCAAGCAGCTTGGCAGCACCAGATTTATGTCGATCCAATCAAGGGTGACGAGATTGATAATTCTGCTACCGCTAACTACAATATTCTCAACAACGATGTTGTATCCACTCTCACGGCGAGTATCGTCTTTGAGTTTGCGCAGGAGAAAAAGAGATGTGTCATATGTAAAGACTGATTATAGATATGGGATACAAAGAGCAAATACAGCCTAATCGCATTCCGCGTCATATAGCTATCATTATGGATGGCAATGGTCGTTGGGCTAAGAAGCAAGGTTTAGCGCGTATGTTCGGACATCGTCAGGGTGTCGAAACTGTGCATCGTATTACCGAGGCTGCTGCTGAGCTCGGAGTGCAGTATCTTACATTATATGCATTCTCTACTGAGAATTGGAATCGCCCAAAAGAAGAAGTAGATGCACTTATGGTTCTCCTAGTTGAGACAATCGCCAAGGAGACGCCTACTTTGATGAAGAATAATATTCGTCTGCAGACTATCGGCGATCTTAGCCGATTGCCACAAACTACCTATGATAAGTTTATGGAGTGTATACAGCAGACGAGCCAAAATACTGGCCTTACCCTGATTATCGCACTTAGTTATAGTGCTAGATGGGAGATTATACAGGCAGCACAACATATGGCACAAGCCGTACAAGAGGGTACTCTCCTACCAGAGGATATCAACGAGGAGACTATCTCTAACTACCTTACTACAGCTCAAGTGCCTGATCCTGACTTGCTTATTCGTACAAGTGGCGAACTGCGCATTAGCAATTTCCTCTTATGGCAATTGGCGTATTCTGAACTGTACTTTACGAATTGTCTGTGGCCAGACTTTACAAACGAAGAATTTTATCATGCGATAGTGGATTACCAACATCGCGAACGCAGATTTGGAAAAACCAGTGAACAAATTTAGTCATATACTGTTTGTCCTACTACTTGCCCTACCATTGTTTGCGCAAGAGGATTCGGTAGCCGTTCTTTCACCAGATACGGCGCAAGTGCTCGCACTCGATACGCTCGAGAGCGAGGATACAATTGCAGTTGAGCTGCCAGTTATTGAGTATTCGCTCCAACGCCAGACTTATGAGATAGCCGAAATCAAAATCACAGGTGCTGATAGCTACGAGGATTTTGTGCTTATCGGTTTCTCTGGCCTCGCTGTGGGTGACAAGATCGAAGTTCCTGGTGACCAAATCACCAAGTCCTTGCGCCGTTTCTGGAAACAAGGACTCTTCTCTGATATCAAGTATAAGGCTACCAAGATACAAGATGGTAAGATCTGGCTTGAGATAGCGCTCAAACAACGCCCACGCGTTTCTGATATCGCATATAGTGGTTTGCGCAAGACTGAACAAGAGGACCTTGAGGTCAAAGTGGGTATCAAGAAAGGTGCACAGATGACACCAGACTTGGCTGACCGTGCTAAGAAGGTGGTTACCAAGTATTTTGAGGAAAAAGGTTTCTACCACACACAAGTCCAAATACAGCAGTTTGACGACCAAGCGCACCCTGGATATGTTAAGGTGCATATCAAGGTTGACAAGAGCGAAAAGACACGCGTTGGACAAATCTATATCACAGGTAATGAGGCACTCACGCACAATCAAATCAACCGTGCGATGAAGAAGACCAACGACAACCACATTATGAACCTCTTCAGAACCAAGAAGTTCGTGGCGGCGGAGCTTGAGAATGATAAGAAGCTTGTTATTGAGAAATACAATGAGATTGGTTATCGCGATGCGCAGATCATAGCTGATAGCATTGTACAATCGCCTATCGACTCTACTCGTGTGGATGTCTATCTGACTGTTGATGAGGGTAATAAGTATGTCATAGGTGATATCACTTGGGTGGGTAATACCGTTTATCCTTACGAATACTTGAATTCTGTTTTGGGTATCAAGAAAGGCGATACTTACAACCTCAAGGAGCTCAATAAGCGCCTTAATGAGGATGATGATGCAGTTGCCAAACTCTATACAGACCAGGGTTATCTCTTCTTCTCTGTCAACCCGGTAGAGGTGAGTGTGGATAATGATACCATTGACTTTGAGATGCGTATGTATGAGGGTAAGCCTGCTACCATCAATCAGATTAATATAGTAGGTAACACGCGCGTGTATGAGCATGTAGTGCGTCGCGAACTTTATACCAAGCCTGGTCAACTCTATAGCCAGTCCGATATTATGCGTTCGCTTCGCGAGCTTGCACAGATGGGACACTTTGACCAGGAGAAACTGGTGCCAGATATCCAACCTAATCCAGAAGATGGAACAGTGGATATCACCTATCAACTCGAAACCAAGTCTAGTGACCAAATCGAGTTCTCACTTGGTTGGGGTGCTACGGGTCTAGTTGGTTCGCTCGGACTGAAGTTTACCAACTTCGCTATCCAGAACCTCTTCAATCCTAAGAGTTATCGTATTGTGCCACAGGGTGAGGGTCAGACCTTCAGTATTAATGCCCGTACCAATGGTCGTTACTATACCTCTGCATCTATCTCCTTCTTGGAGCCTTGGTTGGGTGGTAAGCGTCCTAACTCGCTCAGTGCTAGTGTCTTCTATGCTGCACAGTCAGGTTATTCTGATCGCTACTATCAGGCGTATGAGGACCTCTATAACAACTATTACTACAATTACAACTACTATGGTAACTCCGACTACTTGCAACAACTACAAGAGTCTGAGTACGATCCTGAGAAATACCTCCGCACTTTTGGTGCTAGCATAGGTTATGGTAAGCGTCTTAGCTGGCCTGATGACTACTTCTCTTTCTACGGAGAACTCTCATACCAGCTCTATATGATGAAGGACTGGCCATATATGATTCTTAGCGATGGTACGAGTCATAACTTTGCGCTTAACCTCCAACTCTCGCGTTCATCTATTGATAACCCTATATACACGCGTCGTGGTTCGCAGTTCGTGTTAGGACTTAAGATCACACCTCCTTATTCGCTTATCAAGGGTACGACCGATGAGCAGTTTGCGCAGATGACTACTGCCGAGAAGTATAACTTGCTTGAGTACCACAAGTGGAAGTTCTCTGGTAAGGTCTTCACACCGCTTACACCTGATGCTAAATTGGTGCTTATGACCCGTGCAGAGTTTGGTTATCTAGGACATTACAACCGCAATGTTAAGTCTCCATTCGAGAGTTATTATATGGGTGGTGATGGTATGTCTAGCTATTCTAGTTATTCTACAGAGTATATCTCTATGCGCGGTTATCAGTCAGGTTCGCTCACACCATACGATCCTGCTGTAGGGCGTAATATGGGTTATGTATATAACAAGTTTACTATGGAGCTCCGCTATCCTATCTCTCTAGAGCAGAATGCCACTATTTGGGCCTTGGCTTTTGTGGAGGCAGGTAACTGTTTTGCCGATATTAAGGACTACAACCCATTCAACCTTAAGCGTTCTGCGGGTGTCGGTGTGCGACTCTTCTTGCCTATGTTCGGCTTGATGGGTATTGACTGGGGATGGGGCTTCGACCCAATCAACGGCTCACGCCAATACGGTGGTTCGCAGTTCCACTTCGTCCTCGGACAAGAACTCTAATCGCCTTTGCCTGAAACATTGAAACTTTGAAACTTGAAACATTGAAACTTTTAAGACACATGAAAAAATATTTGTTGTTAACCATTTTGTCATTGCTGGCTTTTGTGCCAGTTACAGCGCAGAAGTTCTCTGTGGCGTATGTGGATATGCAGTATATTCTTAAGAACTTGCCACAGTATGAGACTGCTAATGAGCAACTTAATATGATTTCGCGTCGTTGGCAAAAGGATATTGATGCAGCTCAACAGGAGGCATTGGTTTTGGCTACCAACTATCAGACGGAGCAGATTTTCCTCTCTGCAGAGATGAAGCAACGCCGCGAGGAGGAGATTTTGGCCAAGGAGCAAGAGGTGCTTGAGCTCAAACGCAAGTATTTTGGTCAAGATGGCGAGTGGTATAAGAAGCGCGAAGCGCTCCTCAAACCTATCCAAGACGAGATTTACAATGCTATTCAGGAGATCGCTACTCGCAAGGGGTATGAGGTGGTTAAGGACCGTTCGGCAGATGCTAGTTTGATATTTATGTCTAGCAAACTTGATATCTCCGACCAAGTACTAGAGGCACTTGGAGCTAAATAATCGCCTGCGCCAAAGCCGCGGTTGAAATAGTTGAAAGGTTCTAACCACAGCAAGCTGTTGTTCTAACCGTTAGAACTTTAGAACAGCCCTTTAGGGCGCTTAGAACTTTTAAAACAGCACCTCTGGTGCGCAACATGAATATTAACAATATAAACTATAGAACAAAATGAAAAAACTTATTCTTATGCTTGCTATCGTTCTTCCAGTGTTAGCAAGTGCACAAAAGACAACTCCACAAGTTATTGCTTGCGTTAGCTCGCAAGAGGTTTTGATGCTTATGCCAGAGGTTAAGACTGTTAGTGCTAAGCTCGATTCTGTACAAACATCTTATGAGAATCTTTTGCTTAATATGCAAGAGGAGATGAATAAGAAGGTGGCTGAGTTCCAACAACAACAAGCTTCTATGTCTGCTACTGTTCGCGATTTCCGTCAACAAGAGTTGGCTGATTTGGAGCAACGCATTCAGAAGTTCTATCAATCTGTTCAACAAGATCTTCAAGCTAAGCAAGTTGAGTATATGCAACCTGTTCAACAAAAACTTCTTGATGCTATCAACAAGGTGGCTGCTGCTAAGGGTTGCACTTATGTGATGGAGAAGGGCGCTATGTTGTACACAGGTCCTGCTGCTATCGACCTTACCGCTGCTGTTAAAGCAGAGCTTGGTATTAAGTAATCCCTGGCGCCAAGGCGCAGTGAAAATAGTTTTAACCACAGCGTTGCTGTTGTTCTAATCGCGACTTTGTCGCTGTTCTACTTTAGAACCCTTAGTAAAATTTGCTTGCAAATTAATCGTTCGAGCCTTTAGGCGAGATAAGAACTTTAGAACAGCTCGCTCTGCGAGCGCTTAGAACTTTAGAACCGTTAGAACTGTTAGAACTGTTAGAACTGTTAGAACAGCTCGCTCTGCGAGCGCTTAGAACTTTTAGAACAGCCCTTTAGGGCGCTTAAACCCTTAAAATCTCTGATTTTAAGTATGGCTGACGGCTATTTAGAATCTCGTTATGACGAGTACGAGCGTCGTAAGGCTGCTTGGCTCAAAAAAAAGAAAAAAATACAAACTCGTCCTCTGTCTCCCAAACCAGAGGACGAAGCCTTATAAACTAGGCGCAATATTAATTATTAACTATTAACTATTAATTATTAACTATGCTTACAGCTACTCTTCGCGATTCAGCGTTTGCTCGTTGGGCAGTCCTCGTTCTGGTAGCATCGATGATGTTCTTTGCTTATATGTTCGTGGATATCTTGTCTCCTTTGGCATCTGTGCTTGAGGACACTCTCGGTTGGGACCAAGCAGTCTTTGGTACTTATGCATCTGCCGAGTATATCTTGTGTGTCTTCGGTTTTCTTATTTTCGCGGGTATTATTCTAGATAAGATGGGTGTGCGTTTCACTGGCTTGCTTTCGGCTAGTCTTATGGTGATAGGTGCATCAGTTAAGTATATTGCTGTTTCTGGTTGGTTTGATGCCAATAGTGTTGTTTGGCTCAACTCTTGGTGGACATCTATGCCAGGTTCTGCTAAATTGGCTGCTTTCGGCTTTATGATTTTCGGTTGTGGCTGCGAGATGGCAGGTACAACTGTTAGTAAGATTCTAGCTAAGTGGTTCAAGGGCAAAGAGATGGCTCTAGCTATGGGTCTTGAGATGGCTATTGCTCGTATTGGTGTATTTGCGGCTATGGCTTTCTCTCCAGCTATCAGCGAGCGTTTTGCTACGGGTGACAATCCTTCTGTGGTTGCATCTTTGTTGTTTGCAGCGCTTTTGCTTGTTGTTGGCTTGCTCAATTTCTTCGTCTTTACTATTATGGATAGTAAGTTCGATAAGCAGCTTGTTGCTATTGGCGAGGCTACTGATATGCACGATCCAGAGGAGGAGTTCCATGTATCTGACTTGGGTAAGATTTTCTCTTCTAAGATGTTCTGGATTATTGCATTGCTCTGCGTATTGTATTATTCAGCTATCTTCCCATTCCAACGCTTTGCGACTAATTTCTTGGAGGAAACATTGATGATCAGCAATGCGGAGGCTTCTGGTCTTTTCAAGTGGTTCCCTATCTTGGCGATGGTGTTGACTCCGTTCTTGGGTATGTTCATCGACTACAAGGGTAAAGGTGCTTCCATGATGATGGTAGGTGCGATTATTATGGTTATTTGCCATAGTATCTTCGCCTTTGTCTTGCCTCTTTATCCTAGCAAGACCTTGGCTTTGGTTACCATCTTGGTATTGGGCGTTAGCTTCTCTTTGGTGCCTGCATCTATGTGGCCTTCAGTTCCAAAGATTATCGATGAGAAGATTTTGGGTTCGGCATACTGCCTTATCTTCTGGGTACAAAATATCGGCTTGTGCTTGGTGCCTATGTTGATTGGTACGCTTCGCGTTTCTACCAATGGCTATATGGTACCAATGGTTGTGTTTGCATCTTTTGGTGTTATTGCTTTTGTACTCTCTCTTGCTCTTAAGGTTGAAGATAAGAAGAAAGGTTACGGCCTCGAACTTCCTAACAAAAAATAATCGCCACGGGCGATGTTAAAAGTGTTCTAATCACAGC
>JAEIGA010009106.1_pt1 | contig 15016 bp, 11 predicted proteins | sample 9270691 | NCBI WGS metagenome assembly JAEIGA01 (sample SAMN17057246, study PRJNA624740) | gut metagenome | biome: biome; isolation source: fecal sample | host: Bos grunniens | place: China: Xizang | collected 2019
CTTCTCGTTAAGCAACTTGAGTGCATTCCATTGCTTTGGGTTATGGCTGGCGGTGAGGATGATTCCTCCAGCTGCTTTCTCGCCGATAACAGCCAATTCGGTAGTAGGAGTGGTGGCGAGTCCTATATTGACCACATTATATCCCATTCCCATTAGTGTTCCGCATACAATATGCTCTACCATCTGTCCGCTTAATCGAGCGTCACGACCCACCACTATAGTCTTATTATCGGGCATAGCTGCCTTTCTCTGCGTAGCATATGCTGCAGTAAAACGCGTTATATCCACGGGGTTTAATCCCTCCCCCACATATCCGCCAATTGTTCCGCGGATACCAGAAATACTCTTTACTAAACTCATATTATTGTTTTACTTTTATTTTCATTATATAACCATATGGAGTAACCGAATTCACATCCGCATTAAAGCCCAACTTACTCGGCTGAATAATAGTACACTCTGAGTTGGGGTATTTCATGAGTTTGACAGCCATGTGCCATCCCTCTGACTCTACAGTATTAAGATTCAAGTACTGAAACTCCAAGGGATATGCTTGCTCCAGTGTAGTCCAGTAACTCAATGTATCTGCGTTCTCTGTAAGTTCAAAACGTTTGTAGCGCAGCACAATGACATCGTTGGCAAGAATCTGCAAATCAGTTGTATCTGCCTCCGTTGGGCTTATTGAGTCAATACGGACTGAGTCTCCACGGTATGCAAGATGGAAATAGAAATTGTCATATCCGGGTACTTTGAGATAGTCCTTTTCTCCCCACACATCGTCAGCCGGAACCTCAGTTAATATATTAAAACCGTTTCGACTAATAAAATTGGCTATCAGTTTGTCTTCCTGATCGCGTTGTCTGGAATAAGTAGATTGCTCACAAGAGGCTAATAATGCGGCCACTCCTGCCAGTAAACAAAACAAAAATGTCTTCTTTTTCATTATATTTATCATTTTATATCTATTTCTATTATCAAGTTCTCGTACGGTGGTATTTCATCCGTTCCTTGTATTCCGTATGCGGCGTACCATGGCACTAACATGCGCGCACGCGCACCATGACCAAACTCCGTAATATTATTTTCCACTGCTATGGGTAGTTCGCCTTTCCCTATTTGGAACTCACGCAGTACATCTATAAAGAGTTGCTCTGTCTCAAGCGAATAAACGAGCATCCGTATCGTCCATTTATCGCCTCGCATAGGTACACTATCCGCCTCATTCCCTCGTTGTAGAAAATATATCCATGTATTGTTCTCATACAAGGCATATTCTTCTTTTGCCTGCTGGGCTTTCTCCGTTATAAGTTTATCTGCCGCCACTACCATCTTTTGGTTAAACTCCAAGAGAGCCAATTGTGTGCTATCTATAGCTATCTCCTTACCCATCCATCTACTCGGTTTCTGCGGACCTTTGCTTTTCTGTCCGCAGGCAACCATTACGAGCGCGCAGAGAACGAATATATTGATAATACCGGTTTTCATTTCTGTTCTTTCTTTTTTAGACAGGCATGTTTGTATTCACTCGGAGTAACGCCGTAGGTATTCTTAAAGCACTTAGCAAAATAGCGCGAGTCGTTCATACCCACCATATATGTCACTTCCGTAATATTGTATTTGCTTTCTTCCAATAACTGTGCCGCGCGCTTGATACGTATTTCCCGCACAAACTCCACAGGACTCAAGCCAGTCATAGTCTTCAGTTTATTGAAGAAGACAGTTCTGCCCATACCCATCTCCTCTACCAGGTCATCCACTGTGAGGGTATTATTATCCAATTGCCTATCCATTATATCCAGCAGTTTGGCAAGGAAAACATCGCCGGTGTTATGTTTGTCAGCTGTTTTGGGACTCTCTAGTCGCATAAGGCGCTGGCGATAACTCTGCTCCAATTGTTTGCGCTGCGCCATTATATTATCCACACGCGCACGAAGATACTCCGGCTCAAATGGCTTAGCTATATAATCATCCGCTCCTTTTTGTAAAGCCAATAAGCGACTTTCAATAGCAGTCTTAGCTGTCAACAAAATGACAGGTATATGGTCCGTTTCAGGATTTTCTTTCACATATTGTGTCAGTTCCAAACCATCCACATTGGGCATCATTAGGTCTGTAATAATCAAATCCACTGGTTTGGTTTGTATAATCCGTTTAGCACTCTCGCCGTCCTCTGCTGATTCAACCGCATACTCTTTCTCCAATATACTGGTCAAGAACTGCTTCATATCTTGATTATCATCCACCACCAAGATGGTATATCTGCTCTCTACCATTTCACACTCCAGTTGAGAAATCCTATCCTCAAAAGTTGGCAGCACCATTTGTCGAACAAATTGACTATCTGTCACAATCTCTACATTGGAAGAGTCGAAATGGTCTTTCCCCTTATGCAACATGACGATTATTGTAGTACCTTTGCCAACCTCACTCTCAACCTCTATATGACCTTGGTGCAAATCCACCAATTCTTTAGTTAGGTTCATACCTATACCAGTGCCCGTTGTAGCAGTATTACTATTCAACTCATTATTACTACTAAATCGCTCAAAGAGCACACTTCGCTTTTCTATGGGAATACCTACCCCTTCATCTTGTACGGACAATATCACAAAGCCCGGCTTCTCTTCTATGATGACACGGATGCTTTTGCCAGAAGCCGTAAACTTGAATGCATTGCTCAGTATATTCCACAAAATGGTATCGATACGCGTTCTATCCACCCATACGGTAGTGTCTGCCGCCTTGTTCTCAATAGTGAAGTTGATATGCTTGTCATATGCTTCTTTCTTAAAATTAGCACATGTGTCTTCTACTAGTTCGCTCAATACTGTCTGCTGCACTTTGAGTTTCATCTTCTGGTTCTGCACCTTACGGAACTCTAAGAGTTGATTGACCATTCGCAGCATGCGACGGCTATTACTCAATACTATTTCTAATTGGTTACGTACACTCTGATTGATACGCTCTGTTTGGAGAATATTCTCTACAGGTCCCACTATGAGCGTTAGAGGGGTACGCAACTCATGACTGATATTGGTAAAGAAACGAAACTTGATATCCGTTACTTGTTGCTCTATCTTAATTTTTTGTCTCAGCATGTTATATGTCACTACCACATACATAGCGCCTCCAAAAACGCCCACAAAGACTACTGCATAGAGCAGCACAGCCCACCATTGCAACCATAGCGGTTTTGCTACATTAATCACAAGTTGTCTCTCGTTATTCACCTCGGTACCTTCTCTATTAGTGGAACGCACATGGAAGACATATGTGCCATGTCTGAGATTGCTATACACCACTTGTCGCTGGTTTTGCGCTTGTTTCCATTCATCATCCACGCCGTCCATCTTGTAGAAATAGACTATCTTATCGGCTCCCACATACTCCATGGCTGCGTACTTGATAGTCACATTGCTCTTGTACTCAACCGAGATGGTGTCCCCCTCTAAGTTTTGACCCTGCACCTCGCAATGGGTAATAATCATTTGCGGCACATGGGTAGATTTATAATCCTTTGTAATATCAAAAGCACAATAGCCATTGGAATAGCCAAACAATATCGTACCATCAGTTGTTCTTACAGCCTCTGCTTCTGTAAAATAAGAATTGTCTTCTCCTGCCAATGCGTCGTGATAAACCAATGCTCCTGTTTTTATATTCAACTGAACAATATCGCTCTCTGATACAAACCACAAGTTCTTGCCATCACCCGCCATACTGAGGATTATATCATGGAAAGTCTCCACATGCTCCAATTGTAGACTTTTGGATTGAGGATTTGCCATATACAAACCGCCGCCAAAAGTACCAAACCATATTTTCCCATTACAATAATGGACAGTTCGTATATCAAAACTGGGAATTATCTCTGTTTTACCATCGGATATATTCACACGCAACACGCCTGTAGTTGTTCCGCACCATAGTGTTTTGCCTACCATTTCGATATCACGCACTTTCATACCGTCGCCTATTATACGAGCCGATTCCCACGCGTTTTTTTCTGCGTTCCAAGGAATAATATTAACACCTCCGCCGTAAGTGGCCACATACAAAGTACCATCGCTTCCCTCTTCTATATCGTAGATATCGGAATGGTTAGTCGCAATAGTAACACCGGTAGTCATATTCTTGAGTCCATTACCTTTAGTGCCATACAAAATACCATGCTTACTATCAAGAGCGCAATACACATTGGTTTGTGATTTAACCAACGGTAACACCCTACCCTCTTGCATCTTGATGAACGCACGCACCTCACCATTCGCTCGCTCATGCGTACGCATATCATATACAACATATGGCGCAGAGTCCATATCAATACATTCCACACCTCCATCATAGGTAGCTACCCACATATGACCATCCCTATCCACATAAGCAGTATGTATCATATTAGTCAAACCCTTGATAGGATACATCAACTCATCCTTCTCGTAGTCATAATAACTCCATCCTCCTCCTGTCGGGTTAACCCAAGTGCGCCCCCGATTGTCTTGGAGCAAGAAAAAATGCTTGCGGAGCTGTCCCGCATACTTATTATCCAAAGGAGGCGTAAATCGTTTCCATTGTCCATTACGATAGCGCAGCACACCCTCTGTGTCATCCGCCTGCCAAATAATACCATGTGCATCCACTCGAGTGGACTTGTCTGCATCCGCCATTTTTTGTACCAGTCCCACAGGAAGACTATCATAAGGCTGCCCAGAGATGTTTTTTCTCGCTTTGTCTATCTTAAAATAATGACCATCATAGGTACTCCACCAAATCTGTTCCGCGTCGTCTTCGTAAATAAAGTTCACACGGTTGTTCACACACATCTCCACACCATTGTTCTTAGCCTTATAAACCTGAAAATTATAACCATCAAAACGGTTAAGTCCATCCCAAGTACCAAACCACATGTAGCCTTGTTTATCCTGCAGAATAGCCATTACGGTATTTTGACTCATTCCGTCTTTGATAGAATAGTGTTTGACTATATAATTCTCATTGGCACGGACACACAAACTCACCATCAATAAGAAGATGAGTACTAAAAGTGGCACAATGATGTTCCTTTTCATTGACAGGAGTAGTAATTATATTGTATATTGGGATTGTGCAAGCTGCTGGAGGTATTGCCCGTAAGCCGTTTTTATACCCTTACCTAATTCCTCCATTTGCTCGGTGGTAATCCATCCGTTACGCCAAGCTATCTCTTCTATGCAACTCACATAAAATCCTTGTCTATTCTGAATAGTGGCAATAAAATTTCCTGCCTCTAGCAAACTATCGCAGTTACCTGTGTCCAACCATGCAAATCCGCGACTAAAAAGCTTTACCTTTAGACTGCCTTCCTGCAAATACATCTTGTTGAGGTCTGTGATTTCATACTCTCCGCGAGCACTCGGTTCTAATACCGACGCCTTGTCACATACTGTGGAGTCATAGAAATACAAACCAGGTACAGCATAGTTGCTTTTGGGATACTGAGGCTTCTCCTCTAAACTGAGCACATTACCCTCCTTATCAAACTCCACCACACCATATGCACGAGGATCTGCCACCTCATAGCCAAATACACAAGCACCGCCTTGCTCAGTCTCTTTTACCGCGTCCACTAACATGCGACGGAAATGCTGTCCATAGAACATATTGTCACCCAAAATTAAGCACCCAGGTTCGCCATTCAGAAACTCCTTTCCCAATACAAAAGCCTGAGCCAAACCATTAGGAACTAATTGCACTTTATACGAGAACTTCATACCGATAGTACTACCATCGCCTAATAATTCCTCGAACATCGGTAGGTCACGAGGCGTACTGATAATCAATACTTCTCTAATTCCTGCAAGCATCAGTGTTGACAATGGATAATAAATCATTGGCTTATCATAAACTGGCATGATTTGTTTGCTAATAGCCTTACTGAGCGGATACAAACGAGTGGCACTACCGCCTGCTAAAATAATTCCTTTCATATAGATAGATTTTAAAGTTCGAAGATTAACACTCTTTATCAACTAGAATTATATGCTACGCATATATTGCGTTCGCAAAAGTACTACATTTTTTTTATATGTGCAAATTTTTTATGATAATTTTTCTACATTGCAGCTATTTGTGTATTATTTAAAGCAAAAAAGAAAGGGGAATTCCTATTCCCCCTTTCCATTTTAGTGATAGATTGTTTGTTATCAAGTATCGGTTTTAGCGAATCATTACGCCCATTGTGTTATATATTTTGCCGTCTTTGATAATTATAAGTTGACCATTCACAATGCGCTTTTCTGCACCGAGCGTATTCTCGCTCTTTACCTCTTCTACGCCCAGCGAGATATCTTTCGCTTGACCAAAACCGCCCCTCGAATTGGCAGCGCGTACGATATACTCAGCCTCTGCATCTTCTACCACCATGGTGGTTGCTGTGGTGATCGCTACGAATACAACGCCGTCTGCAGTTTTTTTCTCTACCAAGTAAGCCTCTACGCCACCGATAGCATCCCAAGTGAGGTTAGTCCCTGTTAATGTCACACTGGCAGGACCTACTACTTGCTTAGCAGCCGCTTGCGCGTCAGCAGCCCATGCACCTAAGGTGTTCTCTATCGAATAATCTGCTGTCTGCTCTGCTGTCAGAACAGTCTCTGCCTCTTTTGTCAAACTCGCATTACCTGGATCAACAAAAGTTACCACATTGCTTGCAGGCGTGAGTAGTGCGCCTTCTATGTCGCGAGTATTGTACTCTGCGAAGATTGGCCATGCGTTAGAATTAGCATTCATCAACTTGTGAGTCCAACGAGTAATAGCACCTTCTTTGTTGAACGAGAACTCACCAGCGGAGAAATCTACGGTAGTATTCAAGTATGCACATTTAGGAGTGTTGTTCCAAGCGCGACCCAGACTAACAGTTGGACACTCGCTCTTGATAACACAAGACTCAAATACATAACCTTTGTCGGTCTCTATACCATTATTCGCTGTGATGCAATCCTCACCACCACCTGCAGCTTTGCGCTTCTCACAGAAAAGGAGGTTATTCTTGAAGTAAACACTACCATCACCGCAGATAAAATCTACTGTTCCATGAATCTCGCAATCTTCCATATATTTCACTGCACCTTGAAGGTTGCTGTAATAAGTATCTTGGTAACTCAGCATGCGCACATTCTTGCAAACAGTCTTAGTACCCTGATCCCACAAGCAAACAGCACGCCCATTGTCGTTCTTATAGTAATCCAATGCATTCTGGAGAGTGAGGTCTTGCAGATAAGTACCTTCTACATTCTTGATGATATGTAAAGTTGCGGTATTATTAATGGACTCCATTTTTACATCAGGCGCATTCTTAATAATCGTACCTTCCATTGACTCACCAATAATAGAAATGTTATTGCCAGAAATAGCAGTCAAAACAGTTTCTCCAAGGTCGTACAAACCATTGGGCAAGAAAATCTTTGCATTACCCTTGGAGTTTGCCTCGGTAATTGCCAAGATAAATGCTGCCGCGTCACCTGCTGGTACCATGTAATAACCTGTTGTCTCGTCTTTCTCAACGAAATTCAATACATTGTAGACCACTACTTTGTGGATATATGCTTTATTAGTCATGGTGAGAGTCAGGGTTGTCGCCACACCCGTATAGCGGAAGGATGCGGTAGTACCATCAGAGGTCTCGTTCTTCACTACAGAAGCACGACCTAACTCGGTACCATTAGCATCGGTCATAACGACATCGCCACTCTCTGAATAGGTACACATGGTCACTACAACCACTGCATTACCTGCAACCTGCACCTTGATAGTACCATTCATACCAAAGTACCATCCGTGTGTACCATCGTGGAATGAACCATTAGTTATCTCTATCGTCTCATGATCTTCTGGATAATAATTAGCGTTATTCAGCGGATATGTTTGGATGGAACCTATAGTAGCGGTCTCAACAGGAGTAACCAAAGCTTGGATAGTGGTGTTGCCATTGATAACATCACCTATTGCCACTTTCTTTCCATTGGTGTAGTACCATCCGCGGAATTTACAACCATCTGGTATTGCTGGTAGATTGGCCTCTGTATAAGGAATATCTGTCAAAGTAGCACCTTCATAGGTCTCAACACGACTCAGTTCATTACCGTTTTGGTCTTTGAAGATAATCTCACAAGGAGTGATATCACATGCCTCAGCGAAGAAATAAGGTACATAAGTGTTGCCTGCCAAGATAAAGCTCAACACACAAGCCTCGCCTGTGTAGGTGTAAGTCACATTCTGCGCAAACTTACCAGCTGTCTCACCACAAGAAGCATTATTACTGATAGTAGTAAAGTCTGCTCCGTCTTTTTTTACAGTAATGGCACTACCACTATATTGACACGCACCAATAGTGAACTTTACAGGACCATCTACAGGAACGGTAATAGTACCACCATATATACCATGCTGTCCCCCATTGTATTTTGTGCCCTCTACCATTATGCCTGCTGGTAAAGTACCACCCTCAGGCAAGAGAACAGTCATAGGATCCGTGCGAAATTCAAGCTTAAAATCAACAAAAGCACGAGGAACAAACTCCGTAAACTGAATTACCTGCAGTGCTGTTTCTACAGAACCAGAGCGCTTGAGATAGATATTATTCTGCTCAGCAGTCAGTTCAATTTGTACATAGCCATACTCAGTCAATTCAGCTGTAGTAGCGATTAGGGTCTCCGCAGAAGGAGTATCGCCAGACCATGTATATACACTCACTCCTGTAGTTTTACTCCCGTCACGAGGTCCAAAGCCCAATTTTAATGTACCAGCTACAGCTGCCTTTGAAAAGTAAGCAAAACCAGAGCCATTCAATTTAACGCCATACAAACCATTTTTTACGCCTGGACCATCTTTGATAACGGAGCCATAAGTCAATCCGTTGTCTGGATTGCTTGAAGGAGCACCTGTCGAATAATCCCATAACAAGTCATTAGGACCTGCCACTAATGTAATGCTCATCAGAGCAACCACAAAAAAAGAGAAGATTTTTTTCATGACATTTAAAATTAGAGTTAATGATTAAGTAACATATTTTGACTGCAAAAATAGCAAAAACTTTTAATATATACAAATAAGTGATAATTTTTCCACAAAAATCGTTATTTTATTTGCATATTTCGTTTTTTTGTTGTACTTTTGTGCTCGAAAGGAAAACACCAAACACTTTTATTAACCTTCTAAATTACCATTGTTATGACAATCTCAATCAATGCTGTGAACTTCGAGATGGCAAAGAAACTTGAAGAATTTATCGAAAAGAAAATGAATCGTTTTGCGAGGCAGCTTAAGGAGGACGACAAAGTAGAGATTCGAATGTCGGTTGTTAAACCGCAAACCAATCTCAATAAAGAGACCAAGATTCGCATAGGCGGGTTGTTTGCAGAAAAAACATCAGACTCTTTTGAAGAAGGAATAGACGAATGCCTCAGCGCATTGGAAACACAATTAGAAAAACGTAAAAACGCATAAACACAACAAAAGGAGCGCTTCGGTGCTCCTTTCTTTTTTTATTGTGGAGAGAAAGTCGTCAATTTATCTATATTTTAGGCAAAAAATGCGAAAATTCTTGCGTATGTGCAGTTTTTGTTGTACCTTTGCAGCCGAAATGAGACCGAGGATGGATTTGACTGCTTGCAACCTCGTTAAAAGAATGCTAAAACTTGTTGCCACAAGACAAAACAGTCACTTGTGGCGTTTTTTATACTAATTAATCACCATATGAACTATTTATTTACATCTGAATCAGTGTCTGAAGGTCACCCAGACAAAGTGAGCGACCAAATATCCGATGCCATACTCGATAATATGCTCGCACAAGACCCACATGCCCATGTAGCCTGCGAGACCTTATGTACGACCGGACAAGTCGTCATCGCCGGCGAAGTAAGTTGCAATGGGTGGGTGGACATTCAGAATGTGGTTCGCAAAACGATTGCCGAGATAGGTTACACCCGCTCGGAATATAAGTTTGACGCAGAGAGTTGCGGTATTCTCACCGCACTACATGCCCAATCCCAAGATATCAATATGGGTGTGAGCCGTGCTAATGCAGAGGAGCAAGGTGCGGGCGACCAAGGTATGATGTTCGGCTATGCTACCGACGAAACAGACAACTACATGCCACTAACTCTCGACCTCGCCCACACACTCGTATTTACCCTCGCACGCATACGCAAAGAGGGTGAGCAAATGACATATCTACGTCCTGATAGTAAATCGCAAGTGACCATCGAATACAACGAGAACAACCAACCCGTACGCATCGATACTATTGTTGTTTCCACACAGCACGACGAAGGAGTGACCGCAGAGCAAATAAAAAAAGATATCATTGACATTCTACTACCACGCGTGGCCACCCGCGACTCGCGCTACGGACACCTACTCCATGCCTTTTTAGAGGACATTAACGCCAAACTACTTGTCAACCCAACAGGCAACTTTGTTATCGGTGGTCCTCATGGCGATACAGGTCTAACAGGCCGCAAGATCATCGTAGATACCTACGGCGGTCGTGGAGCACATGGTGGCGGAGCTTTCTCGGGCAAAGACCCATCCAAAGTGGATCGTTCTGCTGCATATGCAGCGCGCTGGATAGCCAAGCACCTCGTAGCTGCCGGTGTTGCGCACGAAGCACTCGTACAAGTCAGTTATGCCATCGGCGTTGCAGACCCTGTTTCGTTGTATGTAAATACCAACGGCACCGCCATGATAGACATGAGCGATGCTGAGATAGCAAACATCGTGAGCCAACTCTTCAACCTCCGCCCTGCTGCTATCATCAAAGACCTCAAACTGACACAACCAATGTATGAGGAAACAGCCAAGTACGGACATGTAGGACGCACCAACGAGACTGTAACTAAGACATTCATAGACGGAAACGGAAAAGGATATCAACAACAAGTAGAATTATTCACATGGGAAAAATTAGATCGGATAGAAGAAGTAAAAACTGCGTTTGGCTTGTAACAGGTATCGTCCTGCTCGCGCTGCTGATAGACCAAGCGCTCAAACTGTATATCGCAACCCATTTTGCCTTAGGGGAGAGTCGTGAAGTGACTTCATGGTTTTGGCTGTGCTATGTAGAGAATAACGGCATGGCGTTTGGTATCGAATGGTTCTCCAAACTGGCACTAACGCTCTTTCGCATTGTTGCGGTAGGTTTATTAGCATGGTACACTCACTTACTCATTCATAAACATCGCGCGCGCACGAGTTACATCGCTATTGTTGCGCTTATCATAGCCGGTGCATTGGGTAATATTATTGACTGTGTCTTCTACGGCAAACTATTTGGCTATGCCGATTGGATGTACGGACGAGTAGTGGATATGTTCTACTTCCCTCTAATACACAATAGCGCAGGCGAAGTAGTTTTCTTCCGCCCTGTTTTCAATTGCGCAGACACCTATATTACCTGCGCGGTAATAGCTATTCTGCTCTTTTTCCGCAAAGATATGAATTCTACTCTGGACGAGAAACAAACAAAAAACGAAGCATGAGAAAGAGCCTATACATAGTTTTTCTTTTAATCCTCGTTTTAGCCTACGGATGCAGACCCAAAGGGATTATCAATTCACGGCAAATGCGGGAAGTGCTCATTGACCTGCACAAGACCGACGGTCTGATTTCGGTATGCGGACTGCAACATGGCTATGACGAGAAGAAAAACATGTATTACGCCATGGTGCTAGAAAAGCATGGTATTACCCAAGCTCAGTTTGACTCGTCTATTGTCTGGTACACGGCTCATCCGCAATTGTTTGATAAAATATACCCGAAAGTGTTGGCCGCATTAGAGGCTGAACGAGATGCTTATTTCGAACTGCACGCCAAGGATGTGGGTGTGCAGTTGCCGGATGCCGTTTCATACTACAGCGAAGAAGAAGCACAACACTGGGCAGATAGCGCGCTATGGGTTACCCTGCATGGCTATCCGTCCCTCTGGAATACTTATCCAATTAAAGTACTCGAACCACCATTCATCCATTAGCAACACACAGCGAAGCCCCTCCACGGGGCTTCGCTATTTAGTGCATAATCTTGTATATCAATTCCTTCCATAAATCACTATCCTTGGCGGAAGGATTATTAATACCTTTGAGTCGCGCATCTATCTCACGCAGATAACCCATGATAAAGAAAGCCTTGCCAGCCGGATAATTCTTGGCTGCCTCCGCATAATCTTTAACAAAGAAAGGATTGATTCCCAACTCGCGCGCCACTGCCTCCTTGCTCTTATCGGGCATATAATGATACATCAGCAGATTAGAGAAGAAGGTGAAGAGTGGACTCAATTCGCGTATCATCGGATGGTCTTTACTACCCGCGAAATAATTGGTGATCTGAACCGCTTTTTTCACATTCTTCTTGATGAGTGCGTTCTGTAATTCCATTATATTATAATCCTTGGATATTCCTATATTGCGTTCCACCAATTCTGCGTTAATAACTTTGACTCCCTCTTGGCGTCCATCAATCAGTTTCTGCAATGCTCCCACTATTGCGGATAGATCTGTACCTAAATGGTCTGCTAACAAAGGCGCCACATGTGGGTCGATAGTGAGTTGCCCCTCTTGACTAAGCACACTCTTGTTGAAATCAGCAATATAAGCGTTTATCCAGCGTTCAATCTCATAATCCCGTAGTCTCTCACTCTGCATCCATACTACTTTGGGATTGTCCATTAGTTTTTTCCACACTCCTTGACGCTTATCGGGTTTACCATTATAGCAAATAAGCAAAAGTGTCTGCTCCATCATATTATCCAAATAAGCAGCCAACGCTTCCCATTTCTTCACCACTTGCGCCTCGCGCACAATAATCACCTTACGGCCACCCATCATGGAATACCCACGCGCGGCACCTATCACCGTCGATATATCTGCGCCTGGTAAGTCACGACCATAGAGCACTTGTTGGTCAAACTCTCGCGCCATCTCGTCCAATATATTGGTGGAAACGAATTGATAGAGTAGGTCTATATAATAAGGCTCCTCGCCACACGCAATATAAATAGGTGCATACTGCCCCACCTGAAGCGTTCGCATTAACTCATCAAACTTCTTAATCATTGCTTGGAATGTAAATCATATATTTATACTCACTTCGGTCTATCTCTTTATACCCCTCTGCACGCAACATGTTCTCAAACGCACTCTGCGTATCCACACAACTTGGTTTGGTTTTGAAATTCGGAGCGAAAGTGCAGAATACAATAGGCCGTTCACGGCGCACATACTCTTGGTACTTCTCAGTATATACCTTATCAAAGATGTTCGACCAAAACTCATTATACACCGCCGCTTGACAACCCATCACCTCGCGCATCATATGCATGCGTTGCCCTACCGCCAAGATAGTAATACGATCATTTGCATACTGCTCATAATCAGTCTTCACCTGCTCTAGCCACTCTGCATCTTTAACGGGTATGCGAATGTTTTCATATGGTGCTATAGACGCCCATGTATCCACATGACGCAAATTACAATTACCTATACTATTTATGCTAAAACGAACCATCACCGTAATCGCAAAAACAAAAGATATAACCAACAAATATAATTGTAACTTCTTTTCATAGTGTACCGCTGCGATAGGCAATAAACATAGCACTACAGGAAATAATTTAAGCCACGCTGTGTCCGTACCTAATGTAGCAACCACTAATACAAACATGCCCCACCATAGTTCTTTCTTCGCCGACATAAACGCTATAACCAAGCAAAAGGCAGATACCATATAAGTTAAGTCTATGTTGTACCATTTGCTCGCTTTGGGTACGAAAGTAACATAATGTGCCAACAATAGACCTATACCTAATCCTATGCAGCACATCATGACCACACACCATTTCTGAGTTAATCGTCTTTGCAACTCACGTCCTAAGAGTACCACCGCCACCCATATTGCAATCGAACCAAAAAGCAATGCACCTTTAGTCCATAACTGCTCAATCATACTGCTTATTTGATGACTACCCATTGCCGCGTCCATATACGCGGGTGTCATTACTGCCCATGCAATACCATAGAGCACACCCGCACCGATAAGTGCATATAGCATATATAAACCACCAACGCGAAGTTTCATTTCCCTACTCAACTCGCGAGAAAGAACAATAGCGCATAACACCACAAGCAACACTAGTATATTAGGAAAACGAATAGCAATAGCCATGCCTGTCAGCAGTCCCATACATACCAACCATACAACCTTTTTTGTCCGTTGAAATCGAATTAAAATGCACCATATAGCCGACAAACAAAGTATCGTTAAGGTGCCAGGGCTGAACTCTTGAAAGGCTCCATAGTTCATCAGCATCAAAGAGATAGCCAACCATGGTATATTTGCTTTTCGCTGCTCGCTATTAAGTAGCATACCATAAGGCAATAGGATAGCCACCACTACGCACAACCAAGCCACAAAACGCAAAGGCATTAACTGCGCGCCAAAAACACTTACCAATAGATGCCCAATAACGATCGTCCCACTTGCCATCCATCCTCCCTCTGCATGCGCATACTTATGCATCCAGTAGAGCGGGTCCATTACATTCCCCAAGCCCTCAAACACATAACGCAATGACCATATCAGCGCAAACAAAAGCAGCGCATAGGAACACCATTGGACAATATTTGTATTGTTTTTATCCATTATAATGCGTATTGATATAATCACAAATCATATCCACCTCTTCTATCGTGAGGTCATAATACAAAGGCAATCGCACTAAGCAGTCTGCATAACGGTCACACTGCACCAAAGCACGCCCATCATGCTTATCCTTATAGTATTCCGAACTATGTAAACTCAAATAGTGGAATACCGCCAAGATACCATTCGCTTTCATCGTCGCTATCAATGCCGTACGACTTGCTAAATCAGGCAACACCAAATAGAACATATGCGCATTAAGCGAAGCGTATTCAGGAATATGTGGCAAAGTAAAAAAGCCTTTGCTTGCTAAGGGTTCCAAGCGCTCTTTATAGCGATTCCA
>JAEIGA010009107.1_pt1 | contig 15014 bp, 10 predicted proteins | sample 9270691 | NCBI WGS metagenome assembly JAEIGA01 (sample SAMN17057246, study PRJNA624740) | gut metagenome | biome: biome; isolation source: fecal sample | host: Bos grunniens | place: China: Xizang | collected 2019
ATTTGTCGGGAATAGGAACATCAATTTGCGACCATTTTGTTATTTGTAATGCAGATTCTACCCCTGCAGTTCTTGCAATTGCAGACAATATTGAGGAGGAGATGCTTGTAAAATGCAATACCAAGGTGTTGCGTCAGCAGGGTAAGGAGAATGCTTTCTGGATCATTATGGACTATTCTGATATTGTTGTGCATATTTTCCAGACAGAGTACAGGGAGTTCTACCGTTTGGAGGACTTGTGGGCAGATGCCGTTAAGAAAACATACGAAGACGAGGAGTAAAAATGACTAATAAGAAACAGCAGAAACAACAAAAACCGAAATTCAGTGCAGTTTGGATATATGTACCTCTGATCTTTATGCTGGGGTACATGTATTTCTTTGGTGCAAATGGGGGAGATCCTGTTAAGAAGGAGTGGTTTGAGGTAAAGGAGCAGATGATTCCGCAGGGAGATGTGGAGAAGATTACATTTGTATCCAACGAGAAGATGGCAGAGGTTACCATCAAAAAAGACAGCCTCTCAAAGTACAAGAACATGTTTGGAGGAGGGGAGCCTAAGTTTGGCCCTCATTTCTTCTTTAAAGTGTCGGGCAATTTTGAGGCCGAGCAGCAGTTTGAACAGGCCAGAGCAGCTTTGCCTGAAGACAAGCGCTTTTCTGTGGAGATAGAGGAGAGGACAAACTACCTTGGTAAGGCTTTGGACTGGCTTCTGTTCCCTCTTATACTTTTGGCTTTATGGTTCTTCTTCTTGCGTAACATGTCAAAGAATGTTGGCGGAGGTGCCGGTGGCGGAGGTATTTTTAATGTAGGAAAATCACAGGCCAAACTTTTTGACAAAGACAACAATGCCAAGGTTACATTCAAGGATGTAGCCGGTCTTGAGGAGGCTAAGGTTGAGGTTATGGAGATTGTGGATTTCTTGAAAAATCCTGCAAAATATACCGCTTTGGGCGGAAAGATTCCTAAAGGAGCTTTGCTTGTAGGCCCTCCTGGTACAGGTAAGACCTTGTTGGCAAAGGCTGTAGCAGGCGAGGCAAACGTACCTTTCTTCTCTATTTCAGGTTCTGATTTTGTGGAGATGTTTGTAGGTGTGGGTGCTTCAAGGGTAAGGGATCTGTTCAAGCAGGCTAAAGAGAAGGCTCCATGTATTGTGTTCATTGATGAGATTGATGCGGTAGGTAGGGCAAGAGGCAAGAATACAGGATTCTCATCAAATGACGAGAGGGAGAATACCCTTAACCAGCTCCTTACAGAGATGGATGGTTTTGGCACCAATAGTGGTGTGATTATCCTTGCTGCCACTAACCGTGCAGATATTCTCGACAAGGCATTGATGCGTGCTGGGAGGTTTGACCGACAGATTTATGTGGATCTTCCTGAACTCAAGGAGAGAGAGGAGGTATTTAAGGTGCACCTTGCAAAACTCAAGCTGGATCCGAATCTTGATACTTCGTTCCTGGCTAAGCAGACTCCAGGTTTTTCAGGTGCAGATATAGCGAATGTCTGTAATGAGGCAGCCCTTATTGCTGCCAGAAACAACAAGAAGTTTGTTGAGAAGCAGGATTTTCTTGATGCTATAGACCGTATAGTAGGCGGTTTGGAGAAGAAGAGCAAGATTATCCCTCCTGCTGAAAAGAGGACAATTGCATTTCATGAGGCGGGTCATGCTACTGTAAGCTGGCTTCTTCCTAATGCCAATCCGCTTCTTAAGGTTACAATCATCCCTAGAGGAAAAGCTCTTGGTGCTGCGTGGTATCTTCCTGAGGAGAGACAGATCACAACCCGTGAGCAGATGATGGAGGAGATGGCTGCAACTATTGGTGGCCGTGTGGCTGAGGAGATCATCAACGGAAGAATCTCTACTGGAGCGTTGTCTGATTTGGAGAAGATTACAAAACAGGCTTATGCTATGGTAAGCTACTTTGGTATGAGCGAAAAGGTTGGACATATCTCTTTCTATGATTCTCAGGATGGCTATGGTTTCAACAAACCTTATAGCGAGAAGACAGCCGAGCTTATAGACAATGAGGCCAAAGAGCTTATTGATGCAGCCCATAAGAAGGCTCACGAGGTGCTTGAGGCAAACATTGAGGGCCTTACCAAACTTGCCAATCTCCTTTTGGAGAGGGAGGTTATCTTTACTGAGGATATGGAGAATATCTTTGGCCCAAGAAAACCTAAGGACGGCGAGGTGAAGGCAGAGGAGGCGTCTGCACAGGTGACTGCTGCTGAAGAGACTTCGCCTGCGGAGGCTTAGACTTAACTGAAAACTTGAACTGATGAAAAATTTTATCATAAGGACCCTGAGCGGTCTTGCTTTTACGGTATTGGTAATAGGATCCCTTTTATGGGGGCCTGTTGCCTTTGCTGCTGTTTTTGGGTTTATAATGGTTGTTGCGGTGTATGAGTTCCTGAACATAACTGTCGGGAAGACAAAATATGCTGTGAACATCCTTGCCAAGGTTTTTACAGTGGTGGCGGCTATAAGCCTGTTCGTGAACATGTTTATGGTTTCTGCCTATGGGGCTGAACCGCTTTATCTGCTGTTTACTGTTCTTCCAATTCTTGGAATCTTCATTTCCAATATGTATGTGAAGGGTTTCAATGTGCATGAGAAGGAGGTTGCAGATGGCCAGGAGAGAAGGAAGGGAAATGGTTATGAATTGTTCCCATATACTTTAGGAGCTATTGTTTATGTGGCGTTGCCGTTCTCTTTAATGTCTCTTGTGCTGTTTGACAGGAGCGGAGTATATAATGGAAACATTCTCCTTTCAATGATGGTGATGCTATGGTGTACAGATGTTGGAGCATATCTTTTGGGCTCAACTTTGGGACAGATGTTCGGTCACAGACTGTTCCCATCAATTTCACCCAAAAAGAGCTGGGAGGGCTTTTTCGGAGGGCTTATCCTTTCAGTTACAGGAGCTGTAGTGTTGAGGTATACGGGGCTTCTGGAGCTTTCTTTGTTTGATGCCATTGCAGTTGGAATTATAATTTGTATCTTTGGCGTATTGGGAGATTTGGTGGAATCGCAGCTCAAACGCAATTTTGGAGTGAAAGATTCCGGAAGCATAATGCCTGGACATGGCGGAATGTTGGACAGGTTTGACGGAGCATTGCTTGCTTTTCCTGTTGCCATAATCTACATTATATTTTTTGCAGCCTAAACTAAAAACTATAAACGACATTCTATGAAAGTTCATAAAGAAGGGTATAACATCATTGCAGTTGCATTCATTATTGCTTCTGCTGTAGTTCTCGGATGCTATTATCTATTGGGATGGGGTGTTTTTACCCAAATAATCTGCTTTGCAGCATTGGTGATATTCGCTTTTGTTGTACGCTTTTTCAGGGTTCCCAAAAGGACTCATGTTGTTGACAAGGATTTGGTGGTTGCTCCGTGTGACGGTAAGGTAGTGCTTATCCAGGAGGTTGAGGAGAATGAGTACCTTAAGGAGAAGTGCCTTCAGGTTTCAATTTTTATGAGTGTTTTCAATGTTCATGTCAACTATTATCCTGTAGGTGGAAAGGTGCTTTACAGCAAGCATCACCAGGGGGCATATATAGTTGCTGCGTATCCTAAAGCCTCTGAACTTAATGAGCGTACCAGTATTGCTGTAGAGACAGCATCAGGTGCAAAGATCCTGTTCAGGCAGATTGCAGGCTATATTGCCAGAAGAATAGTCTGCTATGCCAAAGAGGGTGACAACGCAGCGCAGTGTTCACAGGTGGGTTTCATAAAATTCGGCTCAAGAATGGACCTTTTCTTGCCTCTTGGAACAGAACTTAATGTGAAGATTGGAGACAAGACCAGGGCTTGTGAGACTGTTGTTGCAAAGTTGAAGTAATATCTTCCTTAGGGATAAAAAATGATTAAGGGCACCTTCCGGTGCCCTTTTTATTTGTAGTCCATGTTGAGGATTAACCATTCATTGACTTGAAGAACTCTTCGTTGCTCTGTGTGCCCTGAAGGCGCTCTTTCATGAATTCCATTGCCTCTATGCTGGTCATGTCGGCAAGGTGGTTTCTGAGAATCCAGATGCGGTTGGTGTCTTCCGGTTTGTATAGAAGGTCGTCTCTTCTGGTTGAGCTCAAGGTTACATCTACGGCAGGGAAGATACGTTTGTTGGCAAGTTTTCTGTCTAGCTGTAGCTCCATGTTGCCGGTTCCCTTGAACTCCTCAAAGATAACCTCATCCATCTTGGATCCTGTTTCTGTAAGGGCTGTTGCAAGAATGGTAAGTGAACCGCCGTTCTCAACGTTGCGGGCTGCACCAAAGAAACGTTTTGGTTTGTGGAGTGCGTTGGCATCCACACCACCGCTCAATACTTTTCCCGATGCAGGCTGTACTGTGTTGAATGCCCTTGCCAGGCGGGTAATTGAATCCAACAGGATTACTACATCGTGACCGCATTCTACAAGTCTTTTTGCCTTTTCAAGTACAATGTTGGCAACTTTTACGTGTCTCTCTGCTGGCTCATCAAATGTTGAGGCGATTACCTCTGCCTTTACGCTGCGGGCCATGTCTGTTACCTCCTCTGGACGCTCATCAATCAGCAGTACAATCATGTATACCTCAGGGTGGTTGTCTGCAATTGCGTTTGCAATCTCTTTAAGAAGCATTGTCTTACCGGTTTTAGGCTGTGCTACTATAAGTCCGCGCTGACCTTTTCCTATAGGGGTGAACATATCTACAATACGGCATGAAAGGTTGTTGTGGCCGTTTGCAAGAAGTTCAAATTTTTCGTCTGGGAAAAGCGGGGTAAGGAAGTCGAACGGTACACGGTCTCTGATGTACTCAGGGCTTCTGCCGTTTATCTGGTCTACTTTTACCAGTGGGAAGTATTTGTCTCCCTCTCTTGGAGGTCTGATCTCTCCAAACAGTGTATCACCGGTTTTAAGTCCGAACAGTTTGATCTGTGATTGTGATACGTAGATGTCGTCTGGTGAGTTGAGGTAGTTGTAGTCTGATGATCTTAGGAAACCATAGCCGTCTGGCATGATCTCAAGTACTCCGCTTGCCTTTACAATACCTTCAAACTCAATCTTGGGCTGTTTTTTATGGTTGTGCTGCTCTGGAGCTTCTGGACGCTCTGTAACTTCAACTTCTGTGGTTTCAGGAGCCTGTGCCAGTTCCTCCTTAGGTGCCTCTACCTCTGCTTGCGGCTCTTGTGCAGGTGTTGCTGCCTCCTCTACAGGTTGCTGTTCTTCCTGTTTTGTCTGAGGGTTCTTTTTCTTTCTGCCACGGGTCTTGTGGTCTTTCTCTGTATGTGCAGGTTGCTGTTTCTGTGGTGCGGCCTGCTGCGGAGCCTGCTCATCCTGAGGAGCTGTCTCTGATGGTTGCTCTGCTACAGGTGCTTCCTGTGGAACTGCCGGCGCAGCAGATGCTACAGGCTGTGACTCGTTGTGCTGTCTCTGCATTCTTTGTCTTGGACGTCTCACCTTTTCCTGATTCTCTTCTGACTTGTTTGTCTGAGCTTCAGGTGCAGGTGATTCTTGCGTCTCAACCTTTACAGGAACTTCTGCTTTGGTATTGTTGTCGGGAAGATCAACCTTTGCAAGTTTTGGATTTACAATCCTGTCTCTTTTCTTTTTCTGAATAGGCTTGTTTACACCCTGGATTGCCTGCTCGTCCAAAATCTTGTATACGAGCTCATCCTTTGAGTGGGATTGGGCCTTTTTAATGTTCAAATTTTCAGCAATAACATAAAGTTCTTCCAAACTTTTGTTGCTCAATTGCATTATATCGTACATATATTTTATTTGAAATGAATATACGGGAACTTTATTGAGAATGTCCTTGGCAGATCCCCAAGGACCATACAAAGGTAAAAACTATTATTGCTATAAACAAAAATAAATGGGTAAAAGTTCATTTTTACCCATTTATTGTATTGTCTTGGAACATCCTTCCGTTATTTTGCGGCAATTACATCTATTTCAACCAATGCTCCTTTAGGAAGAGCTGCAACCTGATATGCTACTCGTGCCGGATATGGCTCGCAGAAGTACATTGCGTAAACCTCATTGAGTTTTGCAAAGTTTGCAAGGTCTGAAAGAAGTACAGTTGTCTTTACAACATCTGCAAATGAGTATCCGCCTTCCTCAAGAACGTATTGAAGGTTTTTGAAAACCTGGTGAAGTTGCTCCTCAATGCCACCTGGTACAAACTCTCCGGTGTTTGCATCAATTGGAAGCTGTCCTGATACATAGATTGTGTTGCCTGCTATTACTGCCTGGCTGTATGTGCCCACTGCTTTAGGAGCTTTGGCACTTGCTACAATTTTCTTCTCCATAATAATATATTGTTTAAGTGTATTCCGTTAATATCCGTTATCCCAGTAACTTGCATTTTTCTTGTACTGCAAAAGGTCTGCAAGGGCAGAAGCCTTGGCATTTATCCTGAAACTCCAACTCTCCCATCTTCCGTTTGGAACCCATGAAAAAGAGATTGCAAAGCAGTGAAGATCGTATGTTGCGCTCATCTGGGTGGTAGTGAGCTGCATTTTCATAAGGTCTACACCTGAGTTTACGTTAATGTTCAGTGCGTCTGTAAGTTTTACCTGTCCGCTCAAGCCTACAGTCATAAGGTGGTTGTGCTTGGTAAGCAACCTCTCATTTGCATACTGGTAGCTTCTGCTGTAGCTGTAGTTGAAGTTGGCGTTTACAGACCAAGGTACATTAGGGTTCATGTAGTATACCCATCCTCCGGGGATATATTCTCCAGTCAGCGGATTGTGGTATATCCTCTGGTATGAACTGGTCTGTGAAGTTATGGCATCAGGGTCCTTGTAGTCTGAGCCCAATCTTCCTTTTCCTTCACCGGATTTGGAAACTGAGAAAGAGGCGCTCGCATTGGTGAGGCGAGCAAGTTTGAATCCACCCTCCTGCATTATATTAAAGGTGTTTATCTTCTTTCCCTGGTGGTCTATGGCGTAAGGGTCGAATGTGGCATTCAGGTTAAGTCCAAGTTTTCCAAATATGGTTGTATTCATATTCATGGAGATATTGGACAAGTTGAGCGAGTCTGCAAGGAAGTTGTATGAACCGCCAAAAGAGAGCTGGTCTATAATCTTCACTTTCTTTACACCGGTGCCGGTGGTGTCGTTCCTGTCCCTTATCTTGGCCTCTACGTTGTTGCCTAACGAGAAACTCATTGATGCACTTTTTCCTCTGCCGGGAGGGGAGTATGTCTGTCCCTCATATTTGTTGTAGTTTACAACGTGTTGTATGCCGTTCTCATCTACGTAATTCAGCTGTGTGAAACCGTTTGCAGCTGTTCCTAGGTCAGGTTGTACTCCCAATGAGATTGATGGGGTTACCATGTGTCTGATAGCCTCCACCTTGCGGTTTTTGCCAAAGACGAATTTACCGTATAGTCTTGTACTTAGCGAGAGCGCTGCAGAGTAGTTCTGTGTTATGCCAAATGTGCTCAACGGATCTGAGTATATGGTCTCCACTCTCTGTGTTTCTCCATTGAATACCTTCTCACAGTCTGAGAAATACCAGTTCATTCCATAGGTTACAGAAGGTGATGCCTGGATGTATTTGGCAATTGAGAATGATGGAAGTGAGATGCTGAAGTTGTGTCTCATTCCATTTTTCATCTTTTTGAAGAAATCTGGATCTCCTACCTCGCTGGCCTTGAAGTTTATCTTGTTGTCGAGAGTGGCGTTGTAGTTGAATGCAAAAGATTCGTAGAATTTCTCCTTTCCAACCCTCTCTTTCCTTCTGAAGGGGTATATCCTGCTTACGGTAAAGGTTACGTTCGGGAATGTTACTGCATATGAACTGTCTCTTGAGTTCTGGCTATGCATGGCGTTTATAGTCAAGCTGAGCGGTGTTCCAGACCAGCTCTTTCCATATGAGATGGAAGATGATATCTGGTTCTGCATTGCAGTCTGGATATTTGTCTGGTTGTTGTACTGGTTGTACGACGGGCTTGAGAAGTTTACAGAGGCCCTGAACGATGTTCCAGGTCTCGCTTTCGCATCCATTGCATGGCTCCACTGCATTGAGAAGTTCTTTGTCTGGAAGAAGTCAGGCTGCCCTTTCTCTCCTGTCTGGTCATTCTGGTATGCCAGACTGAAGTTTCCGTTGTATTTGTACCTCTTGTTGTAACGGGCATTGAGCTGTCCGGCCCATGAACCCATAGTATATATGTCTCCAGTAGCGGCAATGTCAAAGTGGTCGCTGAATACAAAGTAGTATCCCAGTCCCCTCATAAAGAAACCTCGTGCACCCTCCTCACCATAGCTCGGCATGAGAAGTCCGCTTGAACGCCCCTTGAACTGCGGCACAAATCCAAATGGAAGGGCAAATGGCGTAGGGACATCCTCAAGTACTACGTATGCAGGACCGAATACGGTCTTCTGCCCTCCGTCGGGATCCTGAATAACCTTTGCTGTGGTCATCTGCAGGTAGAAGTGGGGATGTTCAAGGTCACATGTGGTGTATTTTCCTTTAGATATGTTTATGGAGTTGTCGGGCATCTTCTTTATGTATTTTCCGTGAAGGTAGCCCTCTGCCTCTTGGGTGATCATGTTTTTGATCTTTGCTTTGCCGGAGTTGAAGTTATAGTATACGCTCTCCATCTCGTACTGGGATTCTCCCTGCTTCATTACTGGGGAGCCTATAACCTTTCCGCTTGTATCCGGCAGACCTTTGGCAAATACGGTTTTGGAATCTATGTCAAAAGCCATGTATTCGGAGGTGATTTCCATATCATTATATGAAACTTTTACATCTCCGTAGTAGTAGATCATTTTTTTTCCGTCTACGTTGAAGTCCTTTACAATGGAATCCCTTCCGCCAGAGAAGATAGGGGCCTGGATTGAGCTCCTGTTTACAGAGGTGTCATGTGAAGCAGCCAGCGTGTCTGCAGGCAATGTGTCTGCAACTGCCATAAGAATGGTGTCGGTTGCCAACAGTTTTGTTGTGTCTGCTTTAGTTGTTCCAAGGGTGGCAATTCTGGTTCTGATAGTGTCCAGGTAGCTCCTGTTGCTGTATCCCTTCAGTGGAAGGGAGGCAATGGACATAATCATGAACAGACGTATTCCAATATTTTTTATATCTTTAAGATGCATGTATCAGCCTTATAACTTGTCTCCGTAATGGAGATTTTTTTTGTACTTTTGCAAAACGCAAAAATAACACTTTTTTTGCAACTAATATGCCACTTAAAAGTAAACTCATAAATATTGTGCTCCTTGTGCTTGTGGCACTGATCCCCTTGTGTGCCGGCGCGCAGCAGGTTGGGGATGCATTGCGCATCAAGACTGTGGTGATTGATCCTGGCCATGGTGGCAAGGATCCTGGAGCCATAAGCAGGAACGGAAAGTATAAGGAGAAGAACATTACCCTTTCTGTAGCCCTTAAGCTTGGCAATATGATAAAGGCCAAGTATCCGGATGTGAAGGTTATATATACCAGAAACACAGATAAATATGTGGAACTTTCCCAGAGGGCGGCCATAGCCAACAGGAATAAGGCAGACCTCTTTATCTCAATTCATGTGAATTCGGCCAAGGCAACGCAGGCTAGAGGTACAGAAACATTTGTGATGGGTGCCCACAAGAGTAATGACAACTTTGAGGTGTGTAAGACAGAGAACTCGGTAATTGTGATTGAGGATGATTACCAGACCAAATACGAAGGGTTCAACCCCAACTCGCCGGAGTCGTACATTATCTTCTCCCTTTTGCAGAATATGCATCAGGAGCAGAGCATAAAGTATGCGGCTCAAGTTCAGGGGCAGTTTGCAAAAGGTCCTATAACTGTAAACCGAGGCGTAAAGCAGGGTGGACTTTTGGTCTTGTGGAAGACCACTATGCCTGCAGTGCTTACAGAGTTGGGCTTTATCTCCAATTCCAAGGATTGTGCGGTGCTTGTTAGCAAAAGTGGTCAGGATCTGCTTGCAAAGAGGCTGTTCACAGCATTTGAAACATATAAGAAAGAGGTGGAGAAAGGGGCAGCTGCAACAGTAATGCCTCCAAAAAAACAGACTTCGCAGACTGTAGCTTCCCAAAAGACTCCTGCTTCAGTTAACAAACCATTGTCGGGACAAAGCAATGTGAAGCCGCAACAAGTACAGTCTCAGGAGCGTGAATTCTACGCAGTGCAGATACTCTCTGTTGCCAAACCGCTGTCAAAAGGGGCATACGATTTGAGAGGGAGAAAAGATGCAAAATTCATTAAGGCAGGAAACGCTTATAAATATTATATAGGGAATTTTTCTTCCCGACAGGAGGCTGCCGCCCAACTGCAGCAGTTGAAGAAGAACTTCCCGGGGGCATTTGTGATACACATCAAAGGGGATAAAATAGTTAAATGATATGGAAAAATTCAGACTTTCAAGAATGCAGGCAATAGGCATGTTTGTGCTGCTTACACTTATTGCAACATTTGCAGTGATAAATTTCCTCAGAGGAGAGGACATTTTCAACAGAAGCAGTTCTTATTATGCGGTATATGACCAGGTAGACGGACTGACTGTAACCGGGCCAGTCTATTTGAGGGGATATAAAGTGGGAATGGTAGAGGATATTGTATACAATCCGCAGCAGAACAATTTTGAGGTGGAGCTTAAAGTGAAATCCCAGTTTGAGATTCCTGCCAACTCTACAGCTGAGGTGTACAGTGCAGATATTATGGGAGCAAGAGCTGTAAGGATAAATATGGGAGATTCCCAGCAGATGCTTCAGAGCGGGGATACCTTGTGTGCCGCTATCCAGCCGGATATGATTTCTACAGTATTGGGACAGATTGAACCGTTGAAGGAGCAGGCTGAAGAACTTATGGAGAACATGAACCGTACATTGGAGAGTGTGAACCAGCTGTTGGACTCAACATCCAGAGTTGAGATACAGAGTTCGCTGAAACATCTTAACCGTACCCTTGCCAATGCAGCATCCTTGAGCAGGACATTGGACAATATCTCTCCTGAGCTGGTAGAGATTGTAAAGAATCTGGAAGTTCTTTCAAAAGGTTTGGGTGAAAGTACTGATGAGATAAAGGGCTCATTGGAGAATGTGAATGCAATCACATCATCCCTTTCAAAAGCTGAACTTGACAAGACAATTGAGAGCTTGAGAAACCTTTCCGAGAAGATTCAGAACCCTAACGGATCAGTTGGAAAACTCCTCTCTACCGATTCGCTCCACAACGCTGTAAATGCCCTTGTAAACGACGTGGACAAGCTTGTAAAGGGGATTACGGAGAACCCTAAAAAGTACATAAAGGTGAGTGTTTTCTAGCAATAACAGATTGAAAATCCTATCTAATAGATTATTAGATAGTTAGCAGTTAACCGTCTGATATTCAGGCGGTTAATTTTGTTAAAAATTTTAATGCTGATTTATAGGCACTTATATAGTTTTTTAAAAATGCAATAGATTTTGTTTTTTTTTATAATAATTTTTTCCTCACTTTTGCACTGCAATCAACAAGCGAATTATCCTTAAAACAATTTAAAAAAACTAATGAACGGCCCACAACATATTGAGGTATGGAATAACTGTCTGCAGATGATAAAGGGAGTTATCCAGCCAAAACAATATGAGACCTGGTTTGAGCCTATCAAACCTGTAAGTCTTTCCGGCAGTACCTTTACAATTGAGGTGCCGTCTGAGTTTTTCAGGGAGTACCTGGAAGCCCATTACATAAGTTTCTTGAGCAGGGCTTTGCGCAAGTATGTAGGCAGTGATGCCAAACTTATGTACAAAGTTAAGATTGTAAAGGATGGTGCTCCGGTTACAATGCCTTCGCAGGATGCCGTTCCAAAGAACAAGCCGGTTCCGGTTCCGTTGAGGGATACAGCACCACTCAATCCGTTTGTAATTCCAGGCTTGCAGCAGCTTGATATAGATCCTCAGCTTAACCCTAACAACTGCTTCTCTTATTTCATTGAGGGAGACTGCAACAAGTTGGGACGCGCGGCAGGATTGGCAATTGCAAACAGCCCGGGAAAAAATGCCTTCAACCCTCTATTTATATATGGTGGCTCAGGATTGGGAAAAACCCACCTTGCACAAGCCATTGGAATTGAGGTTAAAAACAAGTATCCCGATAAAATAGTGCTTTATGTTACTGCAAACAGATTCATGACACAATATATGGATGCAGTAAACGTGAAGAACAAGCTAACAGACTTCCTTAACTTCTACCAGATGATTGATGTGCTCATATTGGACGATGTTCAGGAGTTTGCAGAGAAGCAGGGTACCCAGAACGCATTCTTCCATATCTTCAACCATCTTCACCAGAGTGGAAAACAGCTGATTCTAACATCAGACAAAGCTCCGGTAGATTTGATGGGACTTGAACAGAGACTCCTTTCAAGATTCAAATGGGGATTGTCTGTAGAGCTTACACCTCCATCTTACAATACACGTCTGGAGATACTTCAGGCAAAGAGTTTGAGAGATGGTATCCAGCTTCCGGAAGAGGTACTTGATTTCTTGGCTTCAAAGGTGGTTGGCAGTGTAAGGGAGCTTGAGGGAACATTGGTTTCATTGATTGCACATGCAACGTTCAGCAAGGATACCATTACAATGGACTTGGCCCAGAGGCTTGCAGACAAGATTGTAAGTACAGTAAACCAGGAGATTTCTGTAGACAGGATACAGACTGTAGTTTGCGAGTACTTTAAGATAAGCAAGGATATGATGCTCTCAAAAACCCGCAAGAGGGAGATTGTTCAGGCGAGACAGATTGCAATGTATTTGGGAAGAAGCCTTACAAAAACATCTCTGGCGGCAATTGGAGCTCAGATTGGAGGCAAAGATCATGCAACGGTGCTTCATGCCTGCAACACAGTAAGTGACCTGATAGAAACCGACAGGACCTTCAAACAGGATGTTTTGGCAATAGAAAAGCTATTAAAAGCGGAACGATAGAAAAAATGTATTAAATTTGAAAAAGTTTAATGCATTTTTTTTATGAAGACACAACAGATACTTGACTCCTTTAAGGAGATACTTACAATACCCCGTGAGAGCGGTCATGAAGAGCAGATTATAGCTTACCTTCAGAATTTTGCAAAAGAGCATTCACTTGAGTGCAAGACTGATGCGGCAGGCAATGTGCTTATAATAAGAGAGGCTGCACCAGGCAAGGAGAATGTCCCTACAGTAGTTCTTCAGAGCCATTCAGATATGGTGTGCGAGAAGAATGCCGGGGTTGAGCACGATTTTACAAAAGACCCTATCATTGCAGTTGAGGAGAATGGCTGGCTTATAGCCAAGGATACCACTCTTGGTGCAGACTGCGGAATTGGAATAGCAGCACAGCTTGTTGCCCTTACAGATCCTGATTTGAAATGTGGACGCATAGAGGCACTCTTTACAGTAAGTGAGGAGACTGGCCTTGATGGTGCTATGGCCCTTGAGCCCGGATTCATTACCGGCAAGACCCTTATCAACCTTGATTCAGAGGATGAGGGGGAGTTGTTTATAGGTTGCGCAGGTGGTATTGACACTACTGCAAAATTCAAATACACAACATATCCTGCTACAAAAGATTATGTAAAATGTGAGTTCAAGATTTTTGGCGCGCAGGGAGGACATAGCGGAGATGATATTGACAAGAACAGGGCAAATGCCAACAAGGTTCTTGCAAGATTCCTGTACAGAGCACTTGCAAAGCACGATATTGAGCTATACGAGATAGATGGTGGAAACAAGAGAAACGCCATTGCACGTGAGGCTTATGCGGTAATAGGTTTTGCAAAGAAGGCAGAGAAATCCATCCTTAAAATATTCAAAGAGGTTATTGAAGAGGTTAAGGATGAGTACAAAGTTTCTGATCCTGCTGTGGACGGTATTGCAAGAGAGGTGGGAATTCATGATGTGGAGGATGGAACATACTTTGGTACCCCTAAGAAAGCTATTGACAAGAATACCGCAGCATCTCTTATCTATGCATTGTACAGCGCACCTCACGGAGTGCTTGCAATGAGCAACGATGTTAAAGGTCTTGTTGAGACCTCTACCAACCTTGCATCAATAAAGATGCAGAAAGGTGGCATTATAAGAATTGGTACAAGCCAGAGAAGTGCAATCAACAGCTGCCGCAGATGGGCTGCTGAGATGGTTGAGGCATGCTTTGAGATGGCAGGTGCAACAGTGGCGCATGAGAGCGAGTATCCGGGATGGAAACCAAATGTGAACTCTGAGATTCTTGAACTTTCAGTTGCCGCATATAAGAAACTGTTTGGAGTTGAGCCGGTAGTGAGGGCAATTCATGCGGGTTTGGAGTGCGGTCTGTTCCTTGACAAGTTCCCTGGATTGGATATGATTTCATTCGGACCTACCCTAAGGGGTGTACATGCACCTGGTGAGCGTTTGGATCTTGCCTCTTTGGATAAGTTCAGAATGTTGCTTGAGGAGATTCTGGTTTCATTGAAATAATCAAACTTATATAATTTATGAGCATTTTGTTGGCACCATCCATGTTGTCTGCAAATTTCGGACAGCTGGATAAGGATGTGGAACTTGTAAATGAGGGAGCAGCAGACTGGTTCCACCTTGATATTATGGACGGAGTGTTTGTCCCCAATATCTCATACGGTTTCCCTGTTGTAAAGGCTATGGCAAAGAAAGCAAGGAAACCGCTGGATGCGCACCTTATGATTGTAGACCCCGACCGCTACCTTTCAAACTTTGCAGAGCTTGGAGTTGAGTGGCTTAGCGTTCATTATGAGGCATGTACTCATCTTCACAGGACAATCCAGGCCATTAAGGCTCTTGGAATGAAGGCCGGAGTTGCCCTTAATCCACACACATCCATTTCCCTTATTGAGGATATCATAATGGATGTGGATTATGTTCTGATCATGTCCGTTAACCCGGGTTTTGGGGGGCAGTCATTCATAGAGAATGCATTGGATAAAGTGCGAAGACTAAGGAAGATGATAAATGAGAAAGGGGCAAAATGCCTTATTCAGGTAGACGGCGGTGTAACAACAAAAAACGCCAGGGCTCTTGAAGAGGCTGGCGCTGATGTTCTTGTTGCCG
>JAEIGA010009108.1_pt1 | contig 15014 bp, 9 predicted proteins | sample 9270691 | NCBI WGS metagenome assembly JAEIGA01 (sample SAMN17057246, study PRJNA624740) | gut metagenome | biome: biome; isolation source: fecal sample | host: Bos grunniens | place: China: Xizang | collected 2019
ACCGTGGATGTCGAACTGCTCACCCAAGTATTTGGTGCTCATAGCCGAGCACTCCATGTGCCAGCCGGGGAAGCCGTCGCTCCAAGGCGAGGGCCAGCGCATGATGTGTTCGGGCGAGGCCTTCTTCCAGAGGGCGAAGTCGAACGAGTGGTGTTTGTCGCTCTGACCATCCAACTCGCGTGTGTTGGTCAAGATGTCGTCCAGGTTGCGACCCGACAGGCGACCGTAGTTGAATTTGCGGTTGTAGGCCTCTACGTCGAAGTAGATCGAGCCGTTTGACTCGTAGGCATAGCCGGCCTCGAGGATGCGCTTCACGAAGTCGATCTGCTCGATGATGTGTCCCGAGGCGTGGGGTTCGATCGAGGGGGTCAGCACATTCAGTTCGTCCATGGCACGGTGGTAGCGCTCCGTGTAGTAGTGGGCGACCTCCATGGGCTCGAGTTGTTCGAGGCGGGCCTTCTTGGCGATCTTGTCCTCGCCCTCGTCGGCATCGTGCTCCAGGTGGCCTACGTCGGTGATGTTGCGCACATAGCGCACCTTGTAGCCCTCGGCCTGCAGGTAGCGGAACAGGAGGTCGAAGGTGACGGCCGGGCGGGCGTGTCCGAGGTGGGGATCGCCGTAGACCGTGGGGCCACACACATACATACCGACTCGTCCTTCGTGGATGGTCTCAAACTCCTCCTTGCGGCGGGAGAGTGTATTGTACAGAGTTATCTTTGTCTTTGCCATAAATGCTTAAAGGTTTTTTATTTTTTTGCAAAAGTAGCAATTTCTTGTGGAATTATCGCTTTTACCCCCTCGAAAATTGTGTGAGGGAGGTTTTTTCTCTCGATTTTGGGTCGTATGCTCTTTTTTTCGGGAAATAATGGCTGAAATTTCTCGTTTAATCGCTACCTTTGCCTCTTTAAGCAACGAATAAAAAGCAAACAAAAAGAGATAACCATGAACTTCAAAGTTTGGAATAATCGAATCGGATGGGTGGTTTTTGCCATTGCCGCCGCGGTTTATCTGATGACCATGGAGCCGTCGACCAGCCTTTGGGACTGCTCCGAATTTATTGCCACCTCCTATAAGTTGGAGGTGGGGCATCCTCCCGGGGCCCCGCTCTTCATGCTCCTGGCACGTTTGGCCACTCTGTTGGCCCCCTCGACCCACTATGTGCCCCATGCGGTCAACGCCTTGAACTGCCTGGCTTCGGCCTTTTCGATTCTCTTTCTCTTTTGGACAATTACTCACCTCGGGCGCAGACTCTATGCCCGCGGTCGCGTGCTCTCCGATCCCGAAAAGTGGGCGGTGTTGGGGGCCGGAGCCGTGGGTGCTTTGGCCTACACCTTCACCGATACCTTTTGGTTCTCGGCTGTCGAGGGTGAGGTTTATGCCTTTTCCTCGCTCTTCACCTCGCTGGTGGTTTGGCTCATGTTGAAGTGGGAGGAGCAGGCCGACGAGCCTCATGCCAACCGCTGGATCATCCTGATCGCCTACCTGATGGGCCTCTCGATCGGAGTCCACCTCTTGAATCTGCTGACCATCCCGGCCTTGGTCTTCATCTACTACTTCCGCAAGACGGCACAGCCAACCTGGAAGGGGCTCTTCTATGCCACGCTGACGGCCGGGGCGATCCTCGTCTTTATGAATAACCTGATCATCCCCTATACGGTCTATATCGGGGCGATGGTCGATCTCTTCTGTGTCAATACGCTGGGGCTTCCCATCAATGCGGGCATGGTGCTCTTCTCGTTTGCCCTCTTCGGGGCCTTGGGTTGGGGGGTGTGGTACACCCACCGCAAGGGGCGTGTCCTGGCCAATACGCTCTTGTTGGCCTTGAGCCTTGTCTTGCTCGGCTTCTCCTCCTACGCCACGGTGACGATTCGTGCCGTGGCCAACCCGCCAATGAATAGCAACAACCCAAACAATCCGCACGCCCTGCTGAGTCTGCTGAACCGTGATCAGTACGGACAAAAGCCCCTCTTGTATGGGGCCTATTACTCGGCTCCGGCCGTGGATTATAACACCAAGACCACCTACTATGTGGGCGATGACGGCAAGTATCACCCCGCCGAGGTGCTCACCTCCACGGTGCACGATCCGCAGTTCATGCACCTCTTCCCCCGTATGTGGGATGCCCGCTACACGGATCGCGATTACAAACCCTGGGCGGCACACCGCACCAAGGAGGAGTTGGTGCGTGATGAGGATGGCCAAGTGATGCGCGACGAAAACGGCCGTCCGCTCTATGAGACCCGCCTCGAGTATGGCCGCCAGGTGCGCTACAACGATGGCGAGCGGGTGCGCACGGTGGTGGAGCCCACCTTCCGCGAGAACCTCAACTTCTTCTTCTCCTACCAGCTCAACTACATGTATTGGCGCTACTTCCTGTGGAATTTCGTGGGTCGCCAAAGCGATATCCAGGCCCTGCACGAGACGATCCTCGATGGCAACTGGCGCTCGGGCATCAACGCCATCGACGAGCTCTACATCGGCCCCCAGGAGGAGGAGTTTCTGCCGCGCGAGGTGAAGGAGAACCGTGGTCGCAACGCCTACTACTTCCTCCCCTTCCTCTTGGGTCTTGTCGGATTGCTCTATCAGTTGAACCGCGACCAGCGGAACTTCACGGTGGTGATGTGGCTATTCCTAATGATGGGTATTGTCCTGGTGCTCTACTTCAACACTTCGCCCAACGAACCCCGCGAGCGCGACTATATCTATGCCGGTTCGTTCTACGCCTTCTCGATTTGGATCGGTCTGGGTGTGATGGCTCTGCGCGATGGCCTGAAATGGCTTACGAAGCGCGATACGACGACTGTTGCCGCCGCGGCCACCCTCCTGGCACTGATTGTCCCGGGCATCCTTTGTGCCGAGAATTGGGATGACCACGACCGCTCGGGCCGCACCTTTGCCCGCGATATTGGCTGGAATTACCTCCAATCCACCCTTCCGAATTCGATCATCTTGAACTACGGAGATAACGATACATTCCCCCTTTGGTTTAACCAGGAGGTGGATGGCGTAAGACCCGATGTGCGTATCATGAATACGAGTTACTTGGGTGGCGAGTGGTATATCGACGAGATGAAGACTCGTGCCAACGAGGCGGCCGGTGTACCCTTCTCCCTGCCGCGCCACAAGTACACCCATTGCAACGAACAGATCTTTGTGGATCCCTTGGTGGATCGCCCCGTGGAGCTCAAGGAGGCGATTGCTTTTGTGGCGAACGATGATCCCCGTACCCAGGTGCCGCTGATCGACGGTACGATGGCCGACTTCCTGCCGGCCAACCTCTTCGCCCTGCCCGTAAACAAGGAGAACGCCCTCCGCTCCGGTATTGTGAAGGAGGAGGATGCCCACCTGATGGTCGATACGGTCTATTTCCAGATCAACAAAGGGGTGCTCTATAAGAGTGAGCTGATGCTCCTCGACCTGTTGGCCAATTTCAATTGGGAGCGTCCGCTCTACTTCACGCAGCCCTATATCCTCCAGGGGTTGGGCGCGAAGCGTCAGCAGAGCGACGGCACCTCGACCCCCTCGCTCATGGACTACCTCCAGTTCGATGGCTACGCCTACCGCTTTGTCCCCATCCTTACCCCCTACGAGGCTTCGTGGGATATCGGTCGCATCGACCCCGATTACGCCTACCCGTTGCTCATGGAGACCTTCCGCTACGGAAATCTCGAGGATGAGGAGGTCTATGTCGATAATTTCGTGCAGTATAACCTCTCGGCCTCGAAGGCGCGCGAGGCCTTTGCCCGCGTAGCCAAGGAGTTCATTCGCCGCGGAGAGGACGATAAGGCCCTGGAACTCTTGGAGGAGGGGCTTCGCCGTATGCCCACCAAGCAGGTGCGCTTCTCGGAGTCGAACACCCTCCCCTTCATCGAGGCCTTCTATGCCATGGGTGAAAAGGAGCGAGGCGATGCCCTGTTGCGTGAATATGCTCAGTGCATTATGGAGTACATCGACTACTACTTGGGCTTCGAGGGGGCTCAGGGGGCGCTGATCGAGAATGCCCTGATTGAGAAACTCGAACAGTTGGAGGTGCTCTATCAGTTGGTAATTGTGGCCGACCGTCCGGAGTTGGGTCGCGACCTGAACGATTACTACCGCTCGTTGGGCTACCTCGATGAGGAGCTCTACGACTTCGGTTCGAACTATACGCTCTTGGACGAGGCCAAGTAATCCGAGCGCGGTGTTTTACCTGCGGAGGGGAGGTTTCGGCCTCCCCTCCTTTTATTTGTGTGAATGAATTTCTGTCGGCTTTCTCTCTGTGCAGAGGAGGAGCCGACTCCCACTCAACGCAACGAGCCCCGAATGGAGAACCATTCGGGGCTCGAAAGCATGGTAAACAGGCCTTGATTACTTGATGCGCTCGTAGTACTCGCGGGTGCGGGTGTCTACGCGGATCTTATCGCCCGTATTGATGAACAGGGGCACGCGAATCTCGGCGCCGGTATTTACCGTGGCGGCCTTGAGCGAGTTGGTCGAAGCCGTATCGCCACGAACACCGGGCTCGGTGTAGGTTACCTCCATGTCTACGATCGGGGGAAGCTCGGCCGAGAGAACAGTCTCCTTCTCGGTGTGGAACATCACCTCCACGATCTGGCCGTCGGCCATCAGGTCGTAGTTCGTGATGAGGTTCTTGTCTATATTGATCTCCTCGAAGGTCTCGGTGTGCATGAAGTGGGCACCCAGGTCATCCTCGTAGGTGAACTGGTAGGGACGACGCTCTACGCGCACGGGCTCGATCTTGGCACCGGCCGAGAAGGTGTTGTCCAATACGCGGCCGTTCTCAAGGTTCTTGAGCTTGGTACGAACGAAAGCCGGACCCTTGCCGGGCTTTACGTGCTGGAAGTCGATGATCTGAACCGTCTTGCCATCGAGCTCGATGCACATACCAATTTTGATGTCAGCAGTTGTTGCCATAGTGTATCTGTTTTTTAAGTTATTGATTTCGCGGGCGCAAAGATAGAAATAAATTCACAATTCAAAATTCAAAATTCAAAATTATTTTCTTCACCTTTCAATATTTCTCTCTTTTGGCGTGCAAATGCTCCCTCTTTTGTGGCTTGTTGCAAAGTTAGTCGCCCCAATTTCTATACAAATTTTGAATAGCTCCTCCTACTCCTCGCCCCAGGCATAGCCTCGGCCTTCGAGCCCCAGCAGGGCGCAGACGCGGTCAGTAACCGAGTGGCAGAGCTCCTCGAGGGTTGAGGGGCGGGCATAGAACGAAGGGGAGGCGGGGAGAATGATGGCTCCGGCCTCGGTCAGCGTTGTGAGGTTGCGCAGGTGGATGAGCGAGAGGGGGCTCTCGCGCAGGACGAGGATCAGGCGGCGACGCTCCTTGAGCATCACATCGGCCGCCCGTTCGATCAGGCTCTGCGAGATGCCGGCCGCAATGCGCCCTGCCGTGCCGACCGACGAGGGGCAGACCACCATGGCATCCCAACGAGCCGAGCCGCTCGCAGGCGATCGGAAGAGGTCGTGATTCTCCATGCGCTCGATTTTGGGGTGGTGGGGCAGGGTGATTCCCTCCCAGGTGGCCACCTCGGGGGCGTGCGTACTCTCGATAAGGGCGATCTGCTCCACCTCGGGGGCGGCGATGAGCTCTTCGAGGAGTTGGCGGGCATAAATGGCCCCGCTGGCGGCGGTTACGGCTACGATAATCTTCATCGGTTGGTCGGTTTTTGAGCGATAAAAGTACGTTATTTCTTGCAATTTACCAATAAAATGGGTGGGATATTTGGCGAAATGAAAAATCCGATGTATTTTTGCGCCATATTCGGAGGGATGGCAGAGTGGTCGATTGCGGCGGTCTTGAAAACCGTTGACCTTCACGGGTCCGGGGGTTCGAATCCCTCTTCCTCCGCAAGACCAAACGAAGCAAGAAGATCTCGAAAGAGATCTTCTTGTTTTTTATGCCTACGGCACAAGCTTGCTTGGTGACGAAGGCATAGAAAACAAGAGAGAATCGCCTTGGCGACTTCTTGCGTAGAGCAGGGCTTGCAAGGGCCCCCGCGGCGAGCGGAGGGGAAAGGCGTTAAGCGGAGCATCCGTAGGATGCGTAGTAGCCAATCCCTCTTCCTCCGCAAGACCAAACGAAGCAAGAAGATCTCGAAAGAGATCTTTTTGTTTTTTATGCCTACGGCACAGGCTTGCTTGGTGACGAAGGCATAGAAAACAAGAGAGAACCGCCTTGGCGACCTATTGCGTAGAGCAGGGCTTGCAAGGGCGGGCAACTTACGCGGAGGAATAAAACCGTAAATTTTTCGGTAGTAGGGTGTGAGATGTCCCAAAAAGTTCTATCTTTGCACAATTAAGTTGGGCGCGTATGACACTGACTGAACTCTTAATCATTGCAATCGGATTGTCGATGGATGCCTTTGCCGTCTCGATCGGCAAGGGGCTTTCGTTGCGTGCCGTGCGTCTGCGCCACTACCTCTTGGCGGGGCTTTGGTTCGGGGGCTTCCAGGCCTTGATGCCTTTGGTGGGCTATGCTTGTGGGGTGAACTTTGCCGAGGCGGTGGCCTCCATCGACCATTGGATCGCCTTTGTGCTGCTGGCCATCATCGGTGGTAAAATGGTGCGGGATGCCCTCGCGGGCGAGGAGGAGTCGTCGGATGCCGACTTTTCGGTGCGCACGATGTTTCTGCTGGCCGTGGCTACGAGTATCGATGCTCTGGCTGTCGGGGTCTCGTTTGCTTTTCTGCATGTCGATCTTACCCGATCGGTGATAACCATCGGCTTGACCACCTTTCTCTTCTCGGCCGCGGGCGTTCAGATCGGCCACCTCTTCGGTAACCGTTGGCGCTCTCATGCCGAACTCCTGGGTGGCGTAGTCCTAATCTCCATGGGCCTCAAAATCCTGGTCGAACACCTTTTCTTTAATTAGTTCAATTCACGATTCACGATTCACAATTAGAATTCAGAATTGTTTAATTTCTCATTTCTCCAAGTCAGTCATTGCGAGGAGCGAAGCGACGTGGCAATCTCCTGCGGGATCCACGGCGCTCCAGGCCCACACAGCGTCATCCCGAGGAAGACCGCGAGGTCTGACGTGGGGATCTTTTTATGAGCGAAATATGGTCGTGATGATTCTTCGATAAAAAGATTGCCACGCACCTAACGGTGCTCGTAATGACGCAGGAACTCTCTCGACCTTGGAGGGGGAGTGTATAAAAACTCGGACAACTTTTGTTGCCCGAGTTTTCGTGTTATAATCTCTCAAACGAAGCGTTAAAAAGTGGCGATGGGTCTGACATTTGCGGCTTTGGTGCAATAGCAATCAGCAGGGGTACTAGTTATCTTACTTCGATAAGGATCGAAATAAAGTACGGATAATACGCCTTTGTCAGTTCCTGGGTACGTAGATAGAAACTCCTCTGTTGAGGAATAATATCCTTTAGGTATTTTTCCTCCCATTTCTCTTATGCTGTCGCCTCCATGTTGAACGAGTATAGCATCTATCTTCTTGCTTAAATCTTTATTTTCATAAAATAGCAACAACTCTTCAATTGCAGGTATATACCAATCTTTTCCAAGGTTTGCACACCAAGCAAACGGGGGATACTCCTCCCTCCAATTGGGGAATGACATAATGGCTTCCATATTCTTTTTCCCATCAACCCTGCTTTTTGCTACAAATTTAGTTTTATTGCTCTCCTTTAATGTTGTCCATAAAAAATCCACAGGATTCACAGTAGGATCGTCTATGTTAAACCACTCTTTCATTCCGACGATCTTTCCATGCTTACCGGTTTCATCCACCCAAAAGACCACACCCTCTTTGCCATTTTCGTTGTAGTAATCGCCCACTTTGTAGGTTTTTTCTTGTGAGGCGATCTGCTGTGCGGCCAATTCGCTGTAATTGGTATAGACCGGAACCTCGAGACGCAGGGAGTAGGTGTGCCCGGAGAGAATCTTTTCGGGGAATTCATAATTTAGCGGGGTGAAAATAAAGTCGGGATGGGAAATATAGAGGTTTCGACTGCCCGCAGCCATATAGACCTTATATTCTCCCCACTCGGCTTGCGGTTCACCCACAATATTTCCTCGAAACAGACAATCTTTGGCTGCCACCTGAACTCGTATTAGGGCGCAATAATCTCCATTCAGGTCTTTCACGGGATGGGTCTTGGCGGTTAAATCTCGAGTATTCTGCTCAAACGATTTTACGACCAACTCTTGTGCCATCATACTCCCCGAAAAAAGGAGGGCCAGGCAAAGCCATAATAACTTTTTCATTGCTTAAATATTTTGGATTAGGTGCTTTCGTTCTGTTCAATTTCATCTTGTCCCACATAGACAATATGACAAATGTAGTTATTTTTTTGGAAATCCGACAAGAAACCTCTAACTTTGTATAAATTTGGTAAAATTTTCAAACAGAATTTAATAAAAACGGTGCAATTATGATCTTATACTATTTGATGCCGGTCATCTTTTTGATCGGAATTTTGATGATCGCATTCGAGGATGTGATCCGTATCAACAAGGCGGCTACGGCCGTAGGGATGTCGATTCTCCTGTGGCTGATCTTCCTCTTGGATGCCGCCGGAATCTTCTCGGCCCATCCCCCCGTACACCTCCAGGAGTTCCTGGTGGGATTCCCCCAGTTTGCTGAACTCTCGACGGCGGAGTTGGCCTACCGATTCATCGAGTTCAAGATGGTGGAGTCGTTGGGCGACGTGGCCACCACGCTCTTCTTCGTGCTCGGCTCGATGGCCATCATCGACATCGTGGACAGCCACGGAGGTTTCGGGGTGATCTCGGCGGCCATCACGACCAATCGCCAGCGCAAACTGCTCTGGATCTTGTCCTTCACGACCTTCTTCCTCTCGGTGTTGTTGGGCAATCTGGCTACGGTGATCGTGATGATTGCCATCGCCCGCAAGTTGATCCCCGAGCGCAATATGCGTCTCTTGTTCTCCTCGATGATCATCGTGGCGGCCAATGCCGGCGGTTCGTGGTCGCCCATCGGTGATGTGACGACCCTGCTGCTGTGGACGGGCGGCAACCTGACGGTGACCCACCAGATGACAAGCCTCTTCCTGCCCGCCTTGGCGATGCTGCTGGTCCCCCTGACCGGTGTCACGCTGATGCTCCCCAAAGAGGGGCTCATCCCCTCGGTGCCGGCAGCGATGGAGAGCCAGGGCAAGATCGACCCGAAATTCCGCAAGCGCATCTTGATCGTGGGCCTTGCCTCGTTGGCCCTGGTGCCCGTGTTGCAGAGCCTCGTTCAGTTGCCCCCCTTTATGGGTGTCTTGCTCGGATTGGTGGCCCTTTGGATCATGACCGATCGTCGCTATGCCGAGTCGGAGGATGAGGAGTTGCAGGACCTGCGTATGCACCGCGTCTTGATGCGTGTCGATATTTCGACCATCTTCTTCTTCCTGGGTATTCTGATGTCGGTCAATGCCCTCAATGCGACGGGGCAGCTTGCCATCCTGGCCAACTTCCTCAATGCCACCTTCTCCGACTCGAACCTGATCGCCCTGGTGTTGGGTGTCTGCTCCTCGTTCCTCGACAACGTGGCCCTGGTGTCGGCTACGATGGGTATGTATCCCGTGGCTGCGGCGGGTGAGTTCGCCTGCAACAGTTCGTTCTGGACCTTCCTGGCCTACTGCGCCGTAACGGGTGGCTCGATCTTGATTATCGGATCGGCGGCCGGTGTGACGGTGATGGGGTTGGAGAAGATCTCGTTTGGCTACTACCTGAAGAAGATCTCCTGGCTTGTCTTGATCGGCTACTTCGTGGGCGCGGCCCTCTACCTGTTGATCGCCTAAGCGATGAAGCGTGGTTGGGCACTGATTACGGGGGCCTCGTCGGGCATCGGAGCCGCCTTTTCGCGCCAATTGGCCGAGGCGGGGTGGAACCTGGTGATGGTGAGCAATCGTGCCGAGGAGTGCGATGGCTTGGCTGCACAACTTCATGAACGCTATGGGGTCGAGGCAAAATCGGTTTGCCTCGACCTTACTTTGCCCGATGCGGCCGACCAACTTTATGGGTGGTGTCGTGCCGAGGGGGTAGAGGTCGATGTGTTTGTCAACAATGCCGGGATGTTGCTCTTCGGCGTGTTGGAGCGGAGCACTCCCGATCAGGTGGGGCGAATCGTGGCCCTGCACTGCACAACCCCCACGCAACTGTGCCGGCTTTTCGGGGCCGAGATGGCGGCGCGTGGCAGGGGGTATATCCTGCTCGTAAGTTCCATCACGGCCTGGATGCCCTATCCGACTGTCTCGGCCTATGCCGCTACGAAGGCCTACTTGAAGAGCCTCGGACAGTCGCTTTGGTATGAGATGCGCGGGCGCGGAGTCGGAGTAACCACCTTATTCCCCTCGGCCGTAGATACGCCCCTCTACGATTTGGATGATCGAATGCGCCGCCGCCTGCGTCGATTCGGGCTGATGCTTAGCCCCGATGAGGTGGCACGCAAAGGGTTGAAGGCTCTCTTTGCTCGTCGTCGTCGTTCCATTCCGGGGCTTTGGGCCAAGGGCTTGGTGGCGGTGTGTGCGCTGCTTCCCGCGTGGGCCTTGTGGCCGGTGTTGAAATTGCCGATCGTCAAGCGCATTATCTGGGGGTAGAAGAGAATGCCCCGAACGAGTTAAAAGCAACATGGCGAACCTCGATGGGTTCGCCATGTTGCTTTTGCATCTCGGCTTGCTATTTCGCAGGCTCCGTTTGGTGGAGGATGACCCGTTCGAGGTTGCGCTCGCAGACGGGACAGAAGCGCTCGGCCACGTTGTCGCGCATACGGCAGACCACGGTCGGTCGGAAGATCCCCTTGGTGCGGTAGCCACCACCCTCATAGAGTCCGACGGTGTAGTCCGCTTTGCGCTCCTCGGTTACCTCGGTCGGGGTTTCGATTCCGGCAGGCATCATATCGGCCCACTTCGAGTCGAAATCCACGCGCGTGGTGATGTTGGGCTCCCAGGGTTCGTGGGCCAGGGAGTAGGTCTCGTCCGTAGCGTCGGGGGTGTCGTAGAAATACTCATCACCCAGACCGCCGAACGAGTGGCCGAATTCATGCACCACCACGGGCTTGAAACTCGGGTGGTGGGCCGTGGTGAGGGTGTAGGAGTTGTAGATACCGCCACCGCCGTAGGTGTCGGTGTTGGCCAATACCACCAGGTGTTCGCAAGGGATGTTGCGTACCTGGTCGTAGAGTTTGTAGACACTGCCCGTGGTGAGGTAGCGAGGCATGTAGAAGGTCATGAAGTTGGAGTTGATGGCCGTCTCGCGCCACGCCTCCTCCTGCGGAACGCTTACGTTCGAGTGGAGCGAGGGGGACTTCACGGCGATGAAGTTAAAGCGGTCGCGGTAGGCGTTGAAGGGGGCGTAGCGCAGGATCTCCTCGGCCGCCGTGCGGGCATCCTGCAGGAAGAGCTCCATCTCCTCGGGGGTGTAGCCTTCGGCCAAGATGCAAACATCGATGCAGGCCTCGTCCGAACCTCCGCGGTGGAGGTATTCGTAGGGCAGGGGATCGACCTTCGAGAGGTCGCGAATCAGGGCATCGTCGGGGCGGATCGTGTGCTTCAAGGAGCACTGCTCCTCGCCTCGGTTATTCATCAGCACGATCTCGGCCTCGGCCTCCTTTAGGGGCATCGGCACCAGGAAGGTGGCCTCGAAACTGCGGCTCACCTGCTGTGCTTCGGGGGTTACGATCCACTCCTGGAAGAGCGACGAGAAGGCTTGGCTGTAGATCACCTCGCCCGAGGCCTTGTCGCGCAACGTCACTCGACCGTTGCCTCGTAGCGGAGTGGTGGCCAGGTTGTGGCGACGTCCCGACCACTCGGGGTGTTGTTGCAACTCCTTGAGGGCGACGTGTTGCTCGCGGGCATCGCCCAGGAAGGTGTAGTCGATGCGCAACGTAGCATCCTCGAAATAGGTTTCAAAGGACTGGGCCACAGAGGATAGCGTGCAACCCAGCAGGGTAAACAATAGCAGAATAAATCGATTCATGTTTCAATTGGTTTTGTAAGGTTTTCTACAAAGGTCGTTAATTTTTCTTTGTTTTGCAATTTTATGGCTATTTTTGTGAGGAAATGAAGAATTTTTGCTGTTTGATAATCCTCGGCTGGCTACTCTCTTATACCCAAGCGTTGTGGGCACAAGAGCCCTGTGGTGTGGTCTACTACGACCTCGGTGGCCTCTACGATACCGAGCCCTCGCCCTTTGGTGGGGATGAGGCCTATTTGCCCGAGGGATCCTTGGCATGGAGTGTGGCGCGTTATGAGGCGGCCCTGGATCGCTATGCGGCCTTGATCGATACGCTGGCGATGCCCCTCGTCGCCCTTTTTGGGGTGGAGAATGAGGAGGTGGCCTTGGATTTGGCCGCTCGCAGTCGGGGCGACTATGCCGTCGTGCACCGCACCTCGGCACGCCGCGACGGTCTCGATTTTGCCCTGCTCTATCAGGCCGACCATTTCCTGCCCGGCCGTGTGGAGAGCGATTACGGACTCCTCCAAATCGAAGGAGAATTGATGGGGCGACCGGTGCTCCTGCTGTTGACCAACGACCCCGAAGCGGCCGCCGAGCGGGTCGAGGTGTTGTGTCGTTTCCAAGAGCGAACCCCCTTGATCGTGCTCGGATGTACAGGGGCGTTTGCCAAGGGAGTTCCCCTTTGCGATGCCCTCCTGTTGGCCGAGCGGGCGGGGCGCGGTACACGCCTCTCGCGCGGCGGCTGGTGGATGCGTGATCGGATTTGGCTGGGGAACGAATGGGAGCCCCTGCGGGCCGATGTCTATGCCGATCGGATGCTCTTTGATGAGGAGTCCGGAGCACCTCTTCCGCTCTATGATCGCGAGCGCTATCGGGGAGGTTGGAGCCGAAATTTGCCGGTTTTTCTCTATTTCCGTGCTGTGAATTTGGAAAATTAGGAAAAAAGCCGTACTTTCGTAACCCTTAATGGCTTGTTTATTGGTCGAAAACGTAGGGTATCGGCCTGATAAAGGGTTGCAGAGGTGGGGCGGGCGCAGATGCGTTCTTCCTCCGCTTTTTCGGCTATAATGGAGCCAATAGGTTGATTAGCAAGGACTAACAAAGTATTGAAATATTTTTTAACAACTCAAAAACACCAAAAAAGTTATGGCAGATGTAAAACGTGTCTATACCTTCGGTAACAAGCTGGCCGAGGGTAATGGCAAAATGAGAGAGCTGCTGGGTGGTAAGGGTGCCAACTTGGCGGAGATGAACCTGATCGGTATTCCCGTGCCTCCCGGATTCACCATCACCACCGAGGTTTGCTCGGAGTACTACAAGCAGGGCAAGGCCGCTGTGATCGAGATGCTCAAGCCCGAGGTGGAGAAGGCTGTTCAGAACATCGAGAACCTCACGGGTCGCAAGTTCGGCGACAAGGAGCTTCCCTTGCTCCTGTCGGTTCGCTCGGGTGCTCGTGCCTCGATGCCCGGTATGATGGATACGATCCTGAACCTGGGTATGAACGACCAGGCCGTAGAGGCGCTGTCGAAGCTCTCGGGTAACCCCCGCTTCGCTTGGGACTCCTACCGTCGTTTCGTACAGATGTACGGCGACGTGGTACTCGGTATGAAGCCCGTATCGAAGGAGGATCAGGATCCCTTCGAGGTGATCATCGAGGAGCAGAAGGAGAAGCGTGGCGTGAAGATGGACACCGATCTGACGGTGGAGGATCTCAAGGAGCTCGTAGTAAACTTCAAGGCTGCCGTGAAGGAGCAGACCGGCAACGACTTCCCCACCTGCCCTTGGGAGCAGCTTTGGGGTGCCATCTGCGCCGTGTTCGGTTCGTGGATGAACGAGCGCGCTATCCTCTATCGCCAGCTCAACAATATCCCCGCAGAGTGGGGAACGGCCGTTTCGGTACAGGCCATGGTATTCGGTAACATGGGCGACAACTCGGCAACGGGTGTAGCCTTCTCGCGTGACGCCGCCACGGGTGAGAACATCTTCAACGGTGAGTACCTCGTGAACGCTCAGGGTGAGGACGTGGTTGCCGGTATCCGCACGCCGCAGCAGATCACCATCGAGGGTTCGCGTCGTTGGGCCAAGGCTCAGAACATCTCCGAGGAGGAGCGCAAGGAGAAGTATCCTTCGCTCGAGGAGGTGATGCCTACCGTATACGCCGAGCTGAACGACATTCAGCACCACCTGGAGCAGTACTTCACCGATATGCAGGACATCGAGTTCACCATCCAGGATGGTAAGCTCTGGATGCTGCAGTGCCGCAACGGTAAGCGTACCGGTGCCGCCATGGTGAAGATCGCCATGGATATGCTGCGCGAGGGTCTGATCGACGAGAAGACCGCCGTGCTGCGTTGTGAGCCCGCCAAGCTTGACGAGCTCCTCCACCCCGTATTCGACAAGACGGCCATGAAGAACGCCACCGTTATCACGAAGGGTCTGCCCGCTTCGCCGGGTGCCGCTTCGGGTCCCGTAGTCTTCTTCGCCGACGATGCCGAGAAGGTATTCAACGAGACGGGCAAGAAGGCCATCCTGGTGCGTATCGAGACCTCGCCCGAGGACTTGAAGGGTATGTTGGATGCTGCCGGTATTTTGACCGCTCGCGGTGGTATGACCTCGCACGCTGCCGTTGTGGCTCGTGGTATGGGTAAGTGCTGCGTATCGGGTGCCGGTGAGCTGCTGATCGACTACAAGACCCGCACCATCCAGGTGAACGGTTACACCGTGAAGGAGGGTGACTGGATTTCGCTGAACGGTTCGACCGGTGAGGTTTACCTGGGTCAGGTAGCCACGCAGGATGCCGACCTGAGCGGCGACTTCGGTCAGCTGATGGAGTTGGCCGGCAAGTATGCCACCATGAAGGTGCGTGCCAACGCCGACACGCCGCGTGATGCCGAGCAGGCTTTCGCCTTCGGCGCCGAGGGTATCGGTCTCTGCCGCACGGAGCACATGTTCTTCGAGGGCGACCGCATCAAGGCCGTGCGCGAGATGATCCTGGCCGATGACGAGGCTGGTCGTCGCGTAGCACTTTCGAAGCTCCTGCCCATGCAGCGTGGCGACTTCGAGGGTCTGTTCAAGGCCATGAAGGG
>JAEIGA010009109.1_pt1 | contig 15013 bp, 9 predicted proteins | sample 9270691 | NCBI WGS metagenome assembly JAEIGA01 (sample SAMN17057246, study PRJNA624740) | gut metagenome | biome: biome; isolation source: fecal sample | host: Bos grunniens | place: China: Xizang | collected 2019
CACATTCAATGTAAAAATGAACGGTAAGTGGTTGGGCGATACTCCGGGTATCATGGCGAAGGCCGTGGGTGTGAACGGTAAGCGTGCAGCCGTGCTTGACCTTGATACTACCGATCCTGAAGGTTGGGAAAACGATGTACGTCCGGCATTGAATAGCTTTGCCGACATCGTGGTGTACGAAATGCATCATCGTGACTTCTCGATCGACTCGGTTTCGGGCATTACCAACAAGGGTAAGTTCTTGGCATTGACCGAAGAAGGTACCAAGAGTTCGTTAGGTGAAATGACAGGTATCGACCATTTGAAGGAATTGGGTGTGAACCATGTGCATATCTTGCCATCGTATGACTATGCTTCGGTAGACGAAAGCAAGTTGGAAAACAATCAATACAACTGGGGTTATGACCCGGTGAACTACAATGTGCCTGATGGTTCTTATTCTACCGATCCTTATAATCCTTCGGTTCGTATCAAGGAATTCAAGCAGATGGTACAGGCACTTCACAAGGCAGGTATCCGTGTGGTTCTCGACGTGGTGTATAACCATACGTTCGATATTGCTAACAGTAACTTCGAAAAGACCGTGCCGGGTTATTTCTATCGTTTCAATCCGGAAGGCAAGTATGCGGATGCATCGGGTTGTGGCAATGAAACAGCATCTGACCGTGCCATGATGCGCAAGTACATGATAGAATCGGTGCTTCATTGGGTGAATGAATACCACATCGACGGCTTCCGTTTCGACTTGATGGGTATTCATGATATCGAAACCATGAACGCTATCCGTGCGGAATTGAATAAGATTGACCCTACTATCTTTGTATATGGTGAAGGATGGGCGGCTGCTTCTCCTCAGATGCCAGCCGAAGAATTGGCCATGAAGGCGAATGCTCACAAGATGCCGGGTATTGCCGTATTCTCCGACGAGATGCGTGATGGTATCCGTGGCCCATGGAACAACGATAAGGAAGGTGCTTTCTTGATTGGTAAGCCAGGTAATGAAATGAGTATCATGTATGGTTTGGTGGGTTGTATTCCTCATCCGCAAATCATCAATGATTCAGTAAACTATAGTAAAGAAGCATGGGCGGCTCAGCCTACTCAGATGATCAGTTATGTAAGTTGTCACGACGATATGTGCTTGGCAGATAGAATCAAGCATACACTTCCGGAAGGAGCATCGATGGAAGAACGGGTAGCTTTGCATAAGTTGGCAGAAACGTTCGTGTTCACTTCACAAGGTGTACCTTTCATCTTTACCGGTGATGAGGTGATGCGTGACAAGAAGGGTGTTCACAATTCTTACAATAGCCCGGACGAAATCAACACCGTAGATTGGAAGCAGAAGACTACTTATCGTGAAGTGTTCGACTACATCAAGGATTTGATTGCGATGCGTAAGACACATCCTGCTTTCCGTATGGGTGATGCTGATATGGTTCGTAAGCACATGGAATTCTTGCCGGTAGAAGGCTCGAATCTGATAGCCTTCATCTTGAAGGATCATGCGAATGGTGATACTTGGAATAATATCGTAGTGGCTTTCAATAGCCGCAAGGAACCGGCCAAGGTTAGCGTTCCTAAGGGTAATTATACTATTGTCTGCAAGGACGGAAAGATTAATCCGAAGGGCATGGGTAGAGTGAATGGTACCGAGGTAGTAGTACCAGCTCAATCGGCTTTGATTATGCATCAATAATAAATAAAAAAGGTTCCTTTTCGGGAACCTTTTTTTATGCTAGAACTTGTATCCAAGATTAATATAAAAAACTACATCCTTTGAACGGTTTGTATAGTTGAAACTTGCTTCTAGTGGTCCGAACATACTATCCATACCATAACCGACGCTACACCCGAACATGCTTTCTTCTCTCAAGATATTCTTGATTTTACCACTACTTAATGCATAGTTTCCAGCAAGTGTCAAATAATGGGTGTTACCTATTTTCTGACGTAGTTTCATACCACTTATTAATAATGTATTATCCACGAGTTCCACTTGATTGGTGCCAAAGAATGGTAATTGATCGGGTAGGTATTGTTCCATGGCATCTCCACCCATGACGTTCATCTTGGAGAACGGAATGTTAGTTCCAAAAATCATACGACCACGAATGGAAGGAAGAAGGGCAAAACGTCTTGTAATAGGAACAACTCCTTCGAATGAACCTGATACGATTGAGAAAGGTGTTTTATCCTTGTATTCCAAAAAGTTATCTGTGTTTAAGGAATAAGAACTATGGAACTTCACACCTTTGGACGGAAAATAAGCCTTATCGTATGTCTCGTAATGCAAATCAGCAAAATAGGAGAAGAAGTGTTCTTTGTTTACCTCAAACCCTTGGTTGCCTATCATATGGAGGAAACGTCCGTAATCATATAACTCATATTTTACTCCCAGACCGAAACGGAAATTACGTAACCATACGTTGTAGTAGGAAATTTCGGCTTTATGATAATCGAAAGTAGTTGCAAATGAACGCTTGCCTAACCGATGATAGTCTATGTCGTTATACATATATTGATAACTTAATTCCAAAGAACTGAGCGGAGAGGTATCAATGCCATAGGTGAGTTGTGCTCCATATCGCTTCCCCAAACGGATAGAAGCCGAAATATATGCCGGAAGTTTGCTCTTGAGTGTGGTACGAGCGTTGATGAGCAAGGATGCGATTTCTTCCGAATCGAAACGAACACCGATGTTAATACGACTCTCGTTCTTTTTATTAAGTGTATAATTCAAGTTGTATGTTCCGTCATCGTTTTGAAGAAGTTTATAACTGATGTTCGAATACGAAGTATTAGCTAAAATGATAGATGTAGCTCCTTCTATACGCTCTATGCTATTGAACGTATTCTCTTCCAAACCACAACGATTCATTACCCATTCGGTATCTTCTTCATCCAATCCATTGAAATGGATATCCTTAATCATAATCCATTCCACAGGTTGATAAGTATGTTTCCGAATCGGTTGATAATTTTCTGGAAGTCCAATCTCTTTTTTCAACTTCATTAATGACTCTTTTTGAGCTTGTGCAGCTACAAGTCCTCGATGAATGAGTGAGTCTACGGCTGTTTTACTGAAACTTGCAGCTGAATATCCTTTTACGTTTACTTTGATAAGTACATTCGTTTCCTTTAGGTTCTTGAGGTAATTGTCTTGACCCATGAGGTCTATGAGTTGCCCGAGAATAGCTCCGGCATTTTCAAGTTCGTTGGCTGGTTTCAGTTCGCTTTGTACATCCACCCCGATGATGACATCGGCTCCCATTTGCTTGGCTACGTTTACAGGATAGTTGTTTACCACACCACCATCTACAAGTACCATACTATCTAGTCGGACGGGAGTGAATACGCCAGGGATAGCCATGCTAGCACGCATCGCTGTAGACAGGACGCCGCTATGGAATACATATTCTTCGCCTTTCACGATGTTTTCAGCTACACAAGCAAAGGGGATAGGTAGTTTATTGAAATTAAGTGAGTCGTGGTAGCCTAGCGTAAGTTCACTGAACAGATTGGATATGTTTTGTCCTTTAATAAGTCCACCTGTTAAGTCATGGATAGCCGACTTGCTGAAAGGTACAGAAATCACGTATTTCTCATCGGCCTCACGTTCTTGCATATTCATATCCCTACGTAGAATTTGGTCGCTTAACAAGAATCCCCAATCCTGTTTACGCACCATGCTATCCATTTGTTCTGGCGTATAGCCGATGGCATAGAGGCCACCGATGATTGATCCCATACTGGTACCCACCACATAGTCGATAGGAATACCTGCTTCTTCGATAACTTTGATAGCGCCGATATGTGCCATACCTTTGGCTCCACCACCACTTAGTACTAGACCTACTTTTTTGCGTGGTTGATGAGATTCGGCTTCCGAGGGGAGGATGCCGAATGTGAATAGTATAGCGATGAGAAATGTCAGATGTTTCATGTTGTTTATGGTTTTAGTGTTACAAATATGGTTTATTTTTCTAATGATAACAAGTAAAAGAAGTTTTTTATTACCTTTGTAGCATCTAATACGAAAAATAGAAACATGCAACCCATTATAGAAGTCATCAATGGCGTACCCCGTCATCCTTCATACCGCATGAAAGCACCTGTGAATTTCGTGATGAATCCGGGAGAACAGATTGCCTTGATAGGACCGAACGGAGCTGGTAAGAGCAGACTGGTGGATATCCTTATCGGTCGGTGGCCCTTGCTCATGAATGAAGTGAAGTATCATTTCCCTTCATCTGTTTCGGATATGGTGTGCGACAATATCAAATACCTAACCTTCCGTGATTCTTATGGTGATGCGGATGGTACTTTTTATTATCAACAGCGCTGGAATTCGCAGGATATGGAAACTACGCCTTTGGTGCGTGAACTTTTACCTGAGACCTCCAACGAAACTTTGCGAAAAACACTATTTGATTTATTTGGCTTAGAGGAATTCCTCGACAAACATATCGTTTTGTTATCGAGTGGAGAACTTCGCAAGTTTCAATTAACCAAGGCATTGATATCTAGTCCAAGTGTGCTGATTCTTGACAATCCGTTTATCGGCTTGGATACACCGACACGCGATTTACTTCGTGATTTGTTGGAGAAAATGATTCAGGTGATGCATTTGCATGTGATTTTAGTGCTTTCCAGAGAAGATGAGATTCCTGATTTCATTACTCACATAGTGCCGGTCGAAGATTTGGTTTGTGGTGAGAAAATAGAAAAATATGTTGTTCTTAATAATGGATCTCTTTTTTCGGACATAACCCTCAACAACTCATTTGGGCGTAGTGTTGCTCCTATGGATAACATTTGTAGTGAAGACGAAATCGTTCATTTGAATAAAGTAAGTATCCGTTATGGAGATCGTACCATTTTGAATGAACTTGATTGGACAGTACGAAAAGGCGAGAAATGGGCGCTTACGGGTGAAAACGGTTCGGGTAAGTCTACTTTGCTTAGCTTGATTTGTGCGGACAATCCACAAAGTTATGCATGCGATATTTCCCTCTTCGGACGCAAACGAGGTACAGGAGAGAGCATTTGGGAAATCAAGAAGCACATAGGCTATGTCAGTCCGGAAATTCATCGGGCTTATTTGAAGAATATGCCAGCAATAGATATTGTCGCAAGTGGCTTACATGACTCGGTGGGCTTGTATGTACGACCTAAACCTGAACAACGTTCGGTGTGTGAAAAATGGATGAACATATTCGGCATTGGAAAGTTGAAGGATAGTAGTTTCCTTCAATTATCGAGTGGAGAGCAACGTTTGGTACTCTTGGCAAGAGCATTCGTGAAAGAGCCCGATTTGTTGATTCTGGATGAACCGCTACATGGCTTGGATACATCTAATAGGAAATTGGTGAAGGAAATCATAGATACTTATGCTCGGAAAGAGGGAAAAACTATGATTATGGTGAGCCATTACCCGGAAGAGTTCCCATCATGTATCACCCATTCGTTACATTTGAAAAGAAATAAATAATTTAAAATATACAGATTATGTTACTACAACTTTTGTTTGTATTGGTCGCTATTATTATCGGTGCCCGTCTGGGAGGGATTGGTCTCGGTGTAATGGGGGGCGTAGGCCTTGCTATATTGACCTTCGTGTTTGGCCTTCAGCCAACTGCACCTCCCATTGATGTGATGTTAATGATTGCTGCTGTCATCTCGGCAGCATCGTGTATGCAAGCTGCAGGTGGTCTTGACTACATGGTGAAGATTGCTGAACGTTTGTTACGCAAGAACCCATCGCATGTTACTATCCTTGCTCCATTGGTGACTTACTTTTTCACCTTCTTGGCTGGTACAGGACACGTGGCATACTCGGTTCTTCCTGTGATTGCCGAAGTAGCAACTGAAACCAAAATCCGTCCCGAACGTCCGTTGGGTATTGCTGTGATTGCTTCTCAGCAGGGGATTACTGCTAGCCCTATCTCAGCGGCTACCGTTGCACTTTTGGGTTTGTTGGCAGGCTTTGACATTACCTTGTTCGATATCTTGAAGATTTGTGTACCTGCTACCTTAATTGGGGTATTAGTGGGTGCATTCTTTTCCATGAAAGTAGGTAAAGAACTGGTGGATGATCCTGAATACCAACGTCGATTGCAAAATGGAATGTTGAACGACAAGCATGTAGAACTCAAGAGTGTGGAAAACAAGTTCAAGGCACAACTTTCAGTTGGCTTGTTCTTGGCAGCTACTTTCCTCATTGTTCTCTTTGGTTCTATTCCTAGCCTTCGTCCGACTTTTGGTGATACCACTCTAGGAATGCCTTCATTGATTGAAATCCTCATGCTTACAGCGGCTGCACTTATTTTGATTCTAACTAAAACCGATGGTATCAAGGCTACTCAAGGAAGTATCTTCCCGGCAGGTATGCAAGCGGTGATAGCTATCTTTGGTATTGCTTGGATGGGCGATACATTCATTAATGGTAACATTACCGAATTGACAGCTTCTATCGAAGGTATTGTGACCGAAATGCCTTGGTTATTTGGCGCAGCTCTCTTCGTGATGTCTATTTTGCTTTATAGTCAAGCAGCTACGGTACGTGCCATTGTACCTCTTGGCATCGCCTTGGGTATGTCGCCGATGATGCTTATTGCACTTTTCCCAGCAGTAAACGGTTACTTCTTTATTCCGAATTATCCTACGGTAGTTGCTGCTATCAATTTCGACCGAACAGGTACAACCGGTATTGGTAAGTACATATTGAACCACTCGTTTATGATGCCTGGTTTAGTGGCCACGGTAGTTTCATTAGCGGTGGGATTGCTGATGATTCAGTTGTTCTAAAATAGAAAGGGAGTGCTTCGATGATGAAACACTCCCTTCTTTTTATTTACTATTCCTTATTTCTTTCCGTAAAATTTATTAATGATCAATGCTATTGCACCGTCTCCTGTTACATTACAAGCTGTGCCGAAACTATCCATAGCGATGTAGAGTGCAATCATCAAGGCCTGTTCACTTTCACCGAAGCCGAGCATTGACTGAAGAATACCCAAGCATGCCATAATAGCACCACCTGGTACACCTGGAGCGGCTACCATAGTTACTCCCAGCATAAAGATGAATCCAGCAAACATTGGAAAATCGAAAGGCATGCCTTGCATCATCATTAAAGCGAGGGCGCAAGCCACGATTTTCAAAGTACTACCCGACAAATGGATGGTAGCACAAAGTGGAATGACGAAACCTGCAATGTCTTCACTTACTCCGTTTTTTACTGTCTGACGCAATGTAACAGGAATGGTAGCAGCCGATGACTGTGTACCCAATGCTGTAAAATATGCTGGCAACATACGGAGTAATGCCTTGAATGGATTGACATGAGCAAATAGTGAGGCTATGACATATTGCATGATGAGCAAGAAAATGTGAAGTGCAAAAATCACACCGATAATCTTAATAAACACGGTCAGTACCCCCATAACTTGTCCCGAATGTGTCATATTCAAGAAAATACCAAAAATATAAATAGGAAGTAATGGGAGAATCACTGCCTGAATGGTCTTCACGATGATTTCCTTGAAATCATTGAATGCATTCTTTAAGGTGTCTCTATTTAAATAGGCCAAACCGATACCTAGAGTAAACGACATGACAAGTGCAGTCATCACGTTCATGGATGCGGGGATAGACACTGTAAAAAACGGAGTAGCATCATGTGCCTGGCTGATTTGTTCAATAGAAGCTCCCGGAGTAATCATGTCCGGAAAGAAAGTTGTTCCCGTAAAATAGGAGAGGAATCCGGATATAAGTGTGGCGGTATAAGCAACTAAGGTGGTTACTACCAACATGCGTCCAGCTTGTGAACCAATATCGGCAATGGCTGGTGTTACCAAACCTAAAATGATTAATGGGATAATAAATCCTAGAAATTCACTGAAGATACCATTGAAAGTAACGAAGATACGGACAATCACTTCAGGCAAAAAATTTCCGAACAAGATACCCAATGCAATGGCAATGATAATTCGGCCTAATAGGCCAATACGTATGTTTTTCATAATAGTATGTAGAGTTTTAAGTTTATGCTAACGGAAGAATTTTGAAACGCATACGGAAAATGCCGTCCTTCCAATCGTGACTGATGATTTTGAATGTACCTACTTCTGAAGTATTTTCCACATGAAGTCCGATACAGAGACATTCGTCGTAATCTCCTACATGAACCACACGTACAGTATCGGATGCACCGTCCGGAAGGCGTTTCATGTCGAATCGTCCCATGGCTTCTTCCTGGCTGATGAATTCCATGGTTACAGGAAGGTTCTTGCGAAGGTTTTCATTTACGACTTCTTCAATCTGAGCTATTTGTGCTTCGGTAGGACATTCATTCAATGCAAAGTCGAGTTTGCTTTTCTTGCGCTCAATGTGAGCAGATACGGCACGTCCGCATCCAAAAAGGTTCACCATGGTACGGTTTACCACGTGTTCGCAAGTATGCATCGGTGGGTACTCGGTCTTATTATGTTCATTGAGTTGAGGTTGATTGTTTTCCATTTTTTTATCTTATTTGGGGTTAATGGAACAAAGATAAAATAATTTAGTTACATTTGCATCTAAATTTTGAAAAGTTTACTTTAAAACATGAAAACACATAGCGTTATAACTATCATAGGGTGGCTTGTCGCAGGCATATTGCTTTTTCTTTGGCAAGAAAAATATTTGCCTTTCCACTATGAATATATGGAACAGTTCCGACTATTTCATTACAGTTCAGGATATTTTATCGAACATTGTTCTTATCCGTCCGGTCTTATAAAATATATGGCTTCTTTCCTTTTGCAATTCTTTAGTCAGCCATATATGGGAACAGGTACCATTACTATTTTACTTTTATTAATAGGTATAGGAATGCAACAGATTTTTAAGCGTATTGCATCTCATGTAAATTTGCCATTGGCTTATCTGTTACCTGTATTGTTTTTGCTTTGTGCTGGAATGGACTTCAACTACCATTTAGAAGGTACATTAGCATTTGCCTTGACCGTTTGGCTTTTAAACGGACAAATCCGAATCATTCGCCCTATTCATCGAATTTTTTCAGGAATTTTATTGTCTTGGATATTATTTTATCTGGCAGGTCCAGCTTTTGTATTATTTGCTCTTTGTACCGTCATCTATGAATGGCATAAGCGGGAGTTATCCAAAACGGTTTCAGTTTTGATTCTCCCTTTAGCGGTTTTGCCTGCTTGTTATGCTTATTTCATACAACACAGTGAAACGTTCCGCAATATTTTCTTACCAGATGCATATGCAAATCATCGTTTGGAGAGTCCATCTATTGTGTATTATCCTTGGATAACATTGCCTCTTCTTTTCATGCTGGCTTGTTTTTTTAAAAAGTGGCAGAAAACGGTTTCATCCCTTGTCAAGGTATTGTTCCTCTCTATTCAATTGATTGTTGCGGTTATTATTCTATACCAAGGAAATGAGAAATATAATTCTTCATCATTAAACCAAGTGAAAGAATTGGACTATTATAGTCGGAACCAACAATGGGACCAAATATTAAATCTATCATCTTCAACGAATAATAACGTTCTATTGACATGCTTTAAGAATTTAGCCATGTCACAAAAGGGAATATTGGCAGATAAAGGGTTGTATCACAAACAATTGGGCAGTAGTGCTTTATGGATAGATTGGGATCAATCCTCAACAGTGGGTACGTTGCTCAGCGACTTGTATTATGCTATGGGACATATTGCCCTTTCTCAACGTTATGCCTTTGAAGGTATCATTGCTTCTGAATGGAAAGTAAATCCTTATTTGTTCCTTCGTCTCATTCAAACCAATTTGATTTATGGACATTACGATGTAGCCGAAAAATACATCCGTTTCCTTGAAGACACACGCTATCAGGAACAAGCTCATGCTTACCGTAAGTTCTTATATAATGATTCCATGGTTGAACAAGATAAGGAATTAGGAGGTAAGCGCAAAGGTATTTCGGGGACTGAAAGATTGTCAGAGATACAAGGATTGCCAAATGACTTATTACAAATAGCTTTTGCCAACCCGGATAACCGAATCGTTCTTGAATATGTGGGTATGTATATCCTTTTTGAGAGAAATATACCTTTATTCAAAATGTTCATTGAGAACTTTTACCAAGTAGATGGTTTGCAACCCATGCCAACTCATTTTCAAGAGGCAATCATCTTGTCATACGAGGCTCAACCAGAAAGATGGAAAGAATTGGGTATAACGGAAGCTGCTCAAAAGCGATATCAAGAATTCAAGAGATTGAGCATCGATGCCCAATTGAGCCCGTCATTGGTCAATAAACTACGTGCCGGATTCGGATATACTTATTGGTATTATTATACATATCATAAATAAGAATCAAAATGAAACATACATTACCCTATTTTATATTGACTGTATTTGCTTCTTTGTGGACAGCCTGTTCACCTTCAGCAAGTGAACCCCAATCTGCTACCTCAATGAACCAATTGCCGGATATTTTTCCGGATTATGTGGATGTAACTATTCCTTCCGAAATAGCACCGTTACGGTTTATGCTCCGTCATGTGCCCGAGGAAGCTATCGTCAGCATTTCTTGTGGCGAGGAGAAAATTGTTTGCGAAGCATCAGGAGAAAAGGGATTCCTGATTGATGAAAAGCAATGGAGCGATATGCTGGAAGCATCTGTTGGCAAAGAATTGGAGGTGAAGGTATATGAAAAGGTCGGAACCAACTGGCAGATGTATCTTCCTTTTCATTGGTCCGTTTCATCAGATTCAATGGATCCTTATCTCGTATATCGTCTGATAGAGCCTGGGTATGAAACCTGGAATCAAATGGGGATTTACCAACGTAGGTTGGCAGATTTCAAACAAACGACTGTTATTTCCAATCATTTGACTAGTCATAATTGTATCAATTGTCATAGTTTCCCGAATCAGGATCCGGATCAGATGGTGATGCACATGAGAGGAAAAGGAGGGGGTACCTATCTTTTCCAAACAGGGAATATTACTAAGTTGAATGGAAAAGTGAGTGACAAGATACCTTCATTGGTTTATCCGTCATGGCATCCATCCGGAGATTTTATCGCTTTCTCTACGAATCAAACCAGACAAGCGTTCCATTTCAATGATGAAAACCGGATTGAAGTGATGGACTATTCCTCGGATCTATTGTTGTTTGATGTCAAGAACAATGAAGTTCTGACTGTTCCTCAGCTGTTCTCGGATAAAGCTTTCGAGACTTTTCCTCAATTCTCACCCGATGGGAAAACCCTTTATTTCTGTTCGGCAGAAGCCCAAAAAATGCCAGAAAACTATCAAGAGGTAAAGTATAGTCTTTGTTCAATAGCATTCAATCCTGAAACACGCACGTTTGGTAACCAGGTAGATACCCTGTATAATGCGAAACAAAATGGGAAAAGTGTATCATTCCCTAGAGTTTCACCAGACGGTAAATTCCTGGTATTTACATTGTCTAATTATGGAAACTTTTCCATTTGGCATAAAGATGCAGACTTGTATATAGCTAATCTGCAAGATGGAAACATCGCACCTTTAAAGGCGGCTAATAGTGATAATGTGGAAAGTTATCATTCTTGGAGTAGTAATAGCCGATGGCTTGTTTTCAGTAGCCGACGGATAGACGGTTTATATACCCATCCATATTTGATTCATATCAATGCAGAAGGGAAAGCAGAAAAACCATTCATTTTACCACAAAAGGATGCATCTTTCTACTCTTCCTTTATGCAATCATTCAATATACCGGAATTTGTCAAAGGGCCGATTGAATATTCCACTCATGATATTGCCGCTACGACCCTTGAACAAGGAAAGACAATTAATATACATTGATAAACGCTTATACTTAATATCCTCCATAATTCTTTTCTGAAGAGTTTTGGAGGATTTTTTTATCTATTTTCTGGATTAGAGAAGCCTAAAGAAACGTATGGACATAAAAAAAGGAGCAACGCCTTGCTCCAACCTTTGTTAACCTTAAATCTAATACTATGAAAAACACAGTACAAAGGTACGGCTTTTCCGGTTATCTGCAAATATTTTGAGTGAAAATCTGTGTTATATAACATAATTTTAGACTTATAAAGAAGATGTAGTTATTTTTTAAGACTTCTTTTACCTATCTTTGCACTCATTAATAAGGAAAGAATTATGGCATTTGAAGCAACCAAAAGAGAATGGAGCGAACTTTACGCTTTTTTCCGTCTGTTAGCAGATGGATATGTATATGCCGGTACACCGGATGCAAAAAAGAATGAGAATTTGGCATGGCCTGTGGCTATGGTGCAACGTGAAGAGCACGATGGTACACGCCAGTACATCATAGAAGGAGAAGAAATTCATATCGTTGGAGAGAACATAGACAAGCGGATTCCTCGCGAAGATTTTGATACGGTAGCAAACTTGGTACTCGATGCCGTGAAACAAAGCAAGGAAATGGATGTAACTTCACCGGATGGTGTAGAAGAGTTTCTGGATGAGGTAGCTATCTTTGACTTGGAGGCAAAGACCGATGACCGTACCGATTTCTATGTAGCCTTCTACAACGTGCATACCCCATTGGTAGGATTCTGTGTCCGTTCGAAACTCAGCCCGATGTTCCCATTGTTGGATGGCGGACGTACGGCTAATTTCAAGTTCGAGCAGATAGGGGTGAAGTTTGCAACACCAACCGTAAACAAGATTAATTGTTTTGGTGAAGAAGAGGATGTATTGGGACGTATGTTGATGATAGAACGTCTCGGTGGTAACTTGAAGTTCAACGATGCAGCCGACAAGGTGTTCCGTAGCAACTTGCACATGATTGACTTGCATTTCCCTCGTGTTTTGGGCGAAATGTGTCGTGCCATGCATTTGGAAGGTATCACCCGTGTGAGTGAATTGGTAGATTATATCAAGGAACTCAATCCATTGAAAATTAAGGATGAACTCATCAACAAGCATCGTTATTACGAACATAAGATGAAGGAATTCCTTATGGCATTGGCACTCGGTATGCGTCCGGCCAAGATGTACAATGGTACAGACTCTGCTGTAGCAGGTTTCTTGTTGGTAGATGGTATGGGAGAAGTTGTATGCTATCAGAAAGCTGATAGACAAACCTTTGCCGATTTCTTGTATCAGAATACTCGTTTGGAAAAGGGACCAACTGCCAAGGATAAGTATGGTTACTTGGAAAAGGAAAATGGAGTGTACTACTTCAAGTTAAATTTGAAGATTGGTTTGGCTAAGCGATAAAAATTCATGAATGCATCGACTTACCACATGAAAACTCGACTGATAGGGATGAGTGCCCTTCAGTTCGGTGTATGGGGAGCCTACTTAATCTCCATGGGTACCTATCTGTTTGGTGCCGGCATGGGGGATAAAATCGGTTATTTCTATGCCATGCAGGGTGTAGTAGCACTTTTCATGCCTGCTCTTATGGGAATTGTGGCCGACCGATGGATACCAGCACAGAAACTATTGGCAGGATGTCATTTGCTCAGTGCTTTGTTCAAGGCTGCTATGGGGTATGTAGCCATTTCAGCTACAGGAGCTATTGCAGATGAATATCCCATTATGATTCTGCTTTATGCCTTGTCGGTAGCCTTTTTCATGCCCACCTTGGCATTATCCAATTCGGTATCGTATACAGCCCTTGAGAGTGTAAAACTCGACCCTGTGAAGAGTTTTCCACCGATTCGTGTGTTTGGTACCATAGGCTTTATCTGTACCATGATCCTGACCGATGTGTTGGGTTTCCAAGCTAGTCCTAACCAATTCTTCTTGAGTGCAGCATTGGGGTTGGTAGCATCGGGATATGCCTTGACCTTGCCTGCTTGTCCGGTGAACAACCACCATGAGGGGAAGTCATTGTCACAAGTATTGGGCTTGAATGCATTCTCCTTGTTCAAGCAACGTAAAATGGCGTTGTTCTTTATTTTCTCGGTACTGTTGGGTGTGGCTCTACAGATTACAAACGGTTTTGCCAATCCATATCTCAATAGCTTTGCCAGTATCCCAGAATATGCCGATACCTTCGGTGTAAAGCATGCCAATGTCTTGATATCGCTCTCGCAACTCTCGGAAACCTTCTGTTTGTTGCTCATCCCGTTTGCCCTGAAACACTTTGGCATAAAATATGTCATGCTCATAGCCATGCTTTGTTGGGTACTCCGATTTGCATTATTTGGATGGGGAAACCCAGGTGATGGTGTATGGATGTTCATCCTTTCGATGCTTGTTTATGGAGTTGCATTCGATTTCTTCAACATTTCGGGCTCTTTGTTTGTCAATCAAGAAACCGACATGTCTGTCCGTTCGAGTGCACAAGGTCTGTTCATGATGATGACGAATGGACTAGGTGCTACCATAGGAACAATCATGGCGCAACAAGTCGTGAACCATTATGTAGACTTCACCAGCGATGTACCCCAAGTGGAAGGTTGGAGTCAAGCATGGATGGTCTTTGCTGGATACATGTTGGTCGTAGCGATACTTTTCGCTATTTTGTTCAAGTATAAGCACACTAAAAATTAAATAGACGAATGGAAAATTTGGTTGAACTGAAAATACACGATATGTCGACTACCCTTTATCCAGCCGATGCTTATGCTCTGGTTTTGGAAGAAGTGGACGGTGGACGCAAGTTGCCGATTATCATCGGACAACAGGAGGCACAAGCCATTAAGGTGATGATGGTGAAGTATCATCCACCTCGTCCGTTGACACACGACTTGTTTCCGACACTCACCATGCATCTGGGAGCAACCCTGAAGCAGATTGTCATCTACAAGGCCAAGGACGGTGTGTTCTATTCCTACCTTTATTTCGATAAGGAGGGAGAGGAAATCAAGATTGATGCACGCACATCGGATGCCGTGGCATTGGCTTTGCGCTACAAGTGCCCCATGTACACCACCCAAAGCATCATGGAGAGTGAACATCTGCACGACATGGGCGAAGGTAAATTCTCCGTACCTATCAGTTCGGTGAGTCTACAGATGCTGGAA
>JAEIGA010009110.1_pt1 | contig 15013 bp, 14 predicted proteins | sample 9270691 | NCBI WGS metagenome assembly JAEIGA01 (sample SAMN17057246, study PRJNA624740) | gut metagenome | biome: biome; isolation source: fecal sample | host: Bos grunniens | place: China: Xizang | collected 2019
TAACCTTTAAAACCTCAATTTATGGAAAAAACAAATTTTTCTCCGTATATCAATACGGATAGGAAGTATATAGTAAATATTGATGATTTAGCATTTGATTTCGCTAAGAAAATCGTTCTTTTAAGGAAACAACTGATGTCATCAATCGACAAAGAATATATTATTTCCAAACAACTTGTAAGATCAGGAACAAGCATTGCAGCAAACATTGCATAATCTAATCATCCACAATCTGATGCTGATTATGTAAGCAAAATGAATATTGCATTAAAAGAAGCTAATGAATCAAAATTATGGATTCGTTTGTTAAAAGAATGCAATTACATAACTGATAACGAATACGAATTGCTATTGTTTGATTGTGAAAAAATTATCAAAATAATTTTTACTATCACTCAAAAAGTTAAAAAACGCCTTAACAAAAAATAATTACCTCTAATTTCTAAAGTTCTAGAATTCTAGAATTCTAAAGTTCTAAAAAAGTTATCCTGTAACCAAGAAAACCAAGTCGTCGTTTTCATCGACTTTCTCTTCTATGGTAGAGATGAAATAAGTGCGTCGTGTGGTCTTATCTAAGAGCGCATTGGCACTATTGAAATCGCCGAGCTGACGATACATCTCAATGATGTCGAGATTTGTTGCTTCATATTCTTCGTCATCTGGTGTGTATCTGTCCTTCAACAATTCCACCAACTTACTGAGGTTCTCAACAAAATCCTGATGATGCAAAAGGAACAGATCTATGCCTTGAAGCAATTTCTTTCTGTTGCGCCACCACACTTTGAAACTCATCTCTTTCGATGTAAAACGTTCTATATTGATTTGATATCTATTTCTAATCAAGTCATTATAAGCCCACCACATCATACGACGGAAATAAATCTCCTGATCTCTGTCGTAATCCGATTTGGCGAGGAAGTTTCTATAATGATTGACAAGCGCCAGTCGTCCTTCGTTGCTGCCGAAGTGAACGCCGTAGAAACGCCAGCTGTTCCAAGTGTAGAAATGTTCTTGAGGTTTCGTTTTTGAAATATATGGTTCTTCGTATTTCTCGACCCACGACCAATGATTGCACGCCGGACACACTATCATCTTCTGATGTTCAGTGATATATCCGTCGTTCAAGACCTTGCCGTCTGAATATAAGATAGACTGGTTGATCATCGAAGTTATCAGGAGATGACCTTCCATCCACGACTTACATCTCGGGCATTGATAATAAAAATTATCGAACTTTATCATGAGTCAATTTTGTTTTTGCAAATATATATTATTTTCTTCCAAAGTCGGCAGGAATTTCTCCCCATATTTCGGTTCTCCATTTATATATTGGCACACGGAACGTATTTTCCTTAAGCCATCTCTCAGCCCATCGTATCACATCAAAGAGAGGTTTGTTCTTATCGTTTTCAACTATCTTTGTCTTACATATTCCTTCTCTCACCCATTTCTGAGCATTAACAGAGTCAGAATAAATAGGATAAGCCAGTCTGTTTTTCTTCTGCCATGCAAGACAATAAACTATTGCCAAGAACTCTCCTATATTATTGGAGCCTTGTTCGTACACCGGGCTCTTGAAAAGGTGGGTACGAGTCTCTACAAAAACACCTTGAAACTCCATCTTACCAGGATTGCCAGAACAAGCAGCGTCAACTGCAATACTCTGACCTATCGGTCTTTGATTCTCAGGCATGCTTTCATACGACAACTGACTGCTAGCAGCTGACTGCTGACAAGCCTCATAACCTGCCCTGAAAGCATTTTCGGCACTCATTCTGTCGGGAAATGATTTATACTGTGCACCTTTGAAATTCTCTATCTGCATCTTACAAGAATCCCATGTGCTGAAGACACCGACTTCCCTACCCTTCCAAACTACATAAAATTTATTCTTTGCCATTATATTACCTAATCAAAAACCTTATTGTTAATTAAAATCATCATCCTATACGTCCCCAATCGAAATCGTTAGCGAAACTCTTATTGAAAAACTCTTTCGTTATCTGATTCTCTGGATGCGACAATGTCGGGTCGCTGTCCAACAGAAGATTGACCATTCTTCTTGTATGTCTGATGATAGGCTCGTCTTTCACGAAGTCGCCTATTTTCATCTCTATCATTCCCGACTGTCTTGTGCCTTGAGTCTCCCCAGGACCTCTCAGTTGAAGGTCTGCTTCAGCAATCTCAAAACCATCGTTAGTGCGTACCATAGTCTCCATCCTTTTCTTGCCTTCGCCTGTAATCTTATGGTCAGTCACCAGGAGACAATACGACTGATCTGCGCCACGGCCCACTCTACCTCTCAGCTGATGAAGCTGCGACAATCCGAATCTGTTGGCGTTTTCTATCACCATGACAGAGGCATTAGGCACGTTGACACCGACTTCAATCACTGTCGTCGCAACCATAATATGCGCCTGATGTTTAATGAAACGCTGCATCTCGAAATCTTTATCCTCCGCACTCATCTGACCGTGCACCACACAAATTCTATATTCTGGTTCAGGAAAATCGCGGAGCAACGACTCATAACCTTCCTGAAGGTTGATGAGGTCCATCTTCTCCGACTCTTTGATAAGCGGATACACCACATAAATCTGACGACCTTCGGCAATCTGTTTCTTCATAAAAGAAAGTACAGTGAGACGCTGTTCCTGATACAGATGGACCGTCTTGACAGGTTTTCTTCCTGGAGGCAGCTCATCGATTTTAGACACGTCGAGGTCACCATATTGAGTCATGGCGAGAGTTCTAGGGATAGGTGTAGCCGTCATGACGAGAGTATGCGGCGGCATTTCTGTCTTCTCCCAGAAACGTGCTCGCTGCGCCACGCCGAAACGATGCTGTTCGTCAACGATACAAAGTCCGAGACTCTTGAATTTCACCGTCTCCTCTATCAGAGCGTGCGTACCTATTATAATATTGATATCGCCGTTCTCTAGAGCCGGCAATATATTCTTTCTCTCCTTTTGTTTGGTAGAACCTGTGAGCAGAGCCACAGTCACCTTCATATCTCCGAGCATATTTTTTATCGTCTCGTAATGCTGTGTCGCGAGGATTTCTGTCGGTGCCATCAGGGCAGCCTGATAACCATTATCGAGAGCTAGCAGCATCACCATAAGAGCTACTATTGTCTTGCCGCTACCAACGTCACCCTGAAGCAAACGATTCATCTGGAAACCGGTTTTCAGGTCGCTGCGTATCTCCTTGATGACGCGTTTCTGGGCATTAGTAAGCGGGAACGGCAGATGCTCGTTATAGAATGTATTGAAATAATCTCCCACGTTATTGAAGACGACGCTTCTCGTATTTACCTTCCTTTCTCTTTTGTTAAGAAGAAGTCTCAACTGAAAGAAGAAATGTTCCTCATACTTAAGGCGTGTCGTAGCATGATGAATATCGTTGCTGTTATTTGGCAGATGTACCTTATAGAAAGCAGCCCTTCTTGAGAGGAGCTTATCCTGAAAAACCAGCGATTTAGGCAGATTCTCAGGAATCATTTCCCATGTCTGAAGCACGAGAGTCTTTATTATCTTGGCAATCTGCTTAGTGCCGAGGCCGGCATTACGCAGTTTCTCCGTAGTGTTATAGACACCTTGCAGGCTCTCCCCGACCACTCTATCGTTAGGGTCATAATCTTCGATGTCGGGATGAGTGAAAGAGAATCTGTTGTTGAAGACCGACGCCTTCCCAAACAGCAGATATTTCTTTCCAGGAGTGAATTTATTCTTTATCCATTTAAGTCCTTTAAACCAGACCAATTCGATAGAACCCGTCTCATCGGTGAAAGTAGCGCTGATACGTGTCATACGAGGCTCGCCGTGAGTCTTCATATTGGAGATGGTTCCAACGAGCTGATAATAGACGGTGTCGTCATAAATCTGATTTACCTTATGTATTTTACTACGGTCAACATATCTGAAAGGGAAATATTCGAGCAGGTCTTGAAACGTAAATATACCGAGTTCTTTATTAAGAAGCTCAGCACGTTTAGGACCTACACCTTTCAGGAATTCTATTTTCGTTTGAAGAATATCGACCATTTCTCAAGGATAAATTTTGGTTTGTAAAAATAGTAAATAATTAGGAATTAGGAATTAGGAATCAGGAATTATTTTAGTCCCGAAACTATAGGCAAAAGATGAGAATGTTTATTGAAAAAAACAAAGGCAAAAGATGTAAAATCTCTTGCCTTTATCTTTAGCCTTTAGTCTTTAGCCATATATTAATATTCCCAAAGTTGTTGTTCGTAATCTATGATAGATTGTTTGATACGTTCTGATTCATTAAGAGCTTCCACACCTTTAGCGTAGTCTTTAATGTTACGGTCATAGATGTTTTCTTCTCTGTAGATATAACTGTCAAACATACGTTTGACGAATACTTCATCATAGCTTAACTGAGTTGCTGAGTTCTGACGATTGAAGAAAGGAGACTTAGCCAACAATCTGCGTGTTGCATCATTGTAAGGAACCCAGAATAAAGGTTCTGTCACCATATTACCATTTCCGTCGTCAGCTAATCTAACAGGGCAGATAGCGATGATGCGAACCATCATTTGTGATCTTTGCTTATCGAAATACCATACTTCTTTAATGCGGCAACGTGTTACGTCTTCTGATTTGAGTTGTTCTTGATAAGCTACATCTTCCAATTCGCCTGTTACATCATTTAATCTTTTTGTTGTACCTCTCAATGTGGTATTTTCAACAATCTTGCTATATGAAATAGGGTTAATCAATTCGCCTGTTGAAGTGATTTCATCAGCATAAGCGACTATTTCACCTGATTTCAATCCATTCATAAGGACAGTGATGAGGTTTTGCCAGTTTTGATGAGGAACTACAGGGAAATAGAAACCTTGATTCATTTTTTGGTTGAAGTCTATTTCGCGCCATATTGTCTTTTTCCACATAACGTCAGCCTCTCTGATAGAAGGGAGATGTATTGGTTCTTTCACGCCTGTTGCATTTTCAACAAATAATCCATCAACAAAAGATTGATCTGTGATGTATTGTGCTGAAGCTTCTGACATACATAATGAGAAAAATCCCCAGAAACCGATTATTACAAATAATTTTTTCATTTTTATTTCGCTTAAGTTATTATTTAATTTCAACTACTATAGGTGAATCCAACAATCTTTCTTCACCGTCGGAGCCTTTAACTCTAATGTTAGTGAAGGTAAGGGTTTGGCCACGTCCTAATGCGTTGATATAGCTATTTACATCTGAATTGAACTTGCTTCCATTAGCTGTAGCACGTTTCAAGTTACCACCAACGACTGTCATGAAATCGTAAGATACTACAGTGTATTTATAACCTTCGAAGTCGAAGTCTTCCAATGGAACCATCAAGCCACCTGCTGCGAGAAGTTCTTGTTTGCTGAACAAGCCGCTTGTCTTGCCACCGATTTTAGGTGTTGGAGCAGGAACACGTTTGATACGGAAGTCATAATTTCCGAGAACTATTTTCTTGCCGTCGATATTTGTTGTTGCTGTAATAGTTGTAATATTTTCCTTACCAGGCATTACGAGATATTCACCAGCTTTAGTACCTTTTTTAATTGTACCGTTTGTTATATTCACTTGGATGTTTTCATTTGTCATACCAGGTGCTGATATTGATATTGGGTTCTCGAGGCCTCTATACATAACATTCATCTTGGTTGGAGACACTGTTGCTGATGGAGGGGCAACTGTGAAAGATGATTGGAATGGATAAGGTACTATCTCACCTGTTTCAGGGTCTTTCATTTCGATGATACCAGCGAAGTTCTGTTCACCTTCCTGTTTTGTAGGGATTTTGATTGTTACAACGCCATTGACACTTGATACAGTTTGGATTGCATTAGAATTTGCTTTTGAGAAGTCTTTTATTCCTCTAGCGAATTTAGCATCAAATTTTCTTTCTGTGTCAGTACCTGCGATATAAATCTGAGCTTCATAATCTTGACCGCTTAAGACGTAAGTTGTCTTAGGGAATACTTTTGCTTCCAATTTGTTGAATTTATAGTCGCTTGCGCCGATAGTCTTGAACAATACAGCCACAGCATCGAACTCAGCTGTTTGAACTTCAGCTATGATATTATTGATGATAGCGAATGCTGCTGGAGGGATGATGTGGTTGAAGTGTTGTTCTTCCCAACCGATTTCAACACCTGAAGCGTCATAATATTTCTCATCTGTTCTCAAACCGATATGGCTGTCATAGTCCATATTAGTCTGTGCTTCTATAGTGTTGATAATATACTGACGATATTCTTCAATTTTATTTTTTAATTCTGTAGCCTTACCATAAGTAATCATCATGCTAGTAACAGCATCATGTTTATCTTTTGATTTAAGGTTTTCAAAATTTAATTCGTGATAGATACGTCTGTTCTTAGTTGGGTCAGCTTTTTCTGGATGAAGAATGACAACATCATCTTTCTTTTCTGGATTAAAAGCTTGTTCCTTAGTGATAACATTATTTTCCAATAACAATTGGAGTTTCACTTCTGATTCAATATAGTTGATTAACTCATCTGTTTTTACACGAATCTCTTGAGCCTTATTCCACAAATGAGCTGTTTTAGCTTTATCTTTCTCATATTGCATCTCAAAAGTCGAGTAGTAGTCATCCAACTTTCTCTCTATACTTGATATAGATGTTTCAATACCTTTGTTTACATTGTTAAATGAATCGATAACTTCTACCGATACGTTCAATGCTAACAAGGCAGTCAAAACAAGATACATCATAGAGATCATCTTTTGCCTTGGGGTTTCTTTTGCTCCTGCCATCTTTATACTTTATTGAGTTAATAATTCAGCCTAATAAATTATCAGCCTTTAAAATTCATTGCAGAAAGCATACCGCCGTAAACCTTGTTAAGGTTTTCCATATTTTTAGACATCGATGCCATTTGAGCATTGATATTGTCGGTTGTTTTTACAGTAACATTAAGTTTTTCAATGTATGTTGACATTGCATTGCACAAATCATCGCTCTTTGTTACAACTTTTGCTGTCTTTTCGAGTTGTTCGTTGATAGTGCCAACTGATTTAGCTGCTTTATCCATAGCGTCAGCATAATTTTTTGTTGCAGCTACAGCATTGCTTATGTCAGCCATTTGTGAAGCGTTTTCGCTGAGTCTATTGATACCAGCGCTTAATTTCTCTAATGTTTCACTGCTGATATTTACACCGTTCAACAAACCATCGAGTTGACCTGCTGATTGTCTTGTTCTATTTTCAGCGTTTTTATTTGTTGGAGCATTTCCTTCTCCATGATACATTGATCTCAATTCAGGATATACCAAACTCCAGTCTGGTTCTACGTGAGGTGGTTCAAATGATGATAATATAAAGATTAAAGCTTCAACGCCCAAACCTACAGCCAACATAATATTAGCTACCGGACCTGGCAACCAGTGTGTAAGTTTAAACAACGCACCAATAAGCACAACAGCAGCACCAAAGCCGTAAACGTAACCCATAATAACTTTAAACTTTCTACTTTCCATTTTTATTTCTTTTTTATGTTATTTCTATTATTATTTTTCAAATGTTTTTTATAAATCAATTATATACTCTTGATGCTTTTGAAGGGTCATCACCTTTGTTACGTCCGAGATAAGGTTGGATACAACGGAAACCGATGTAACATTTTGCTGTATCTTGGTATTCATAAGCACGTGTTGAAACTTCCAAGTAGTATGCAATATCTTTCCATGAACCGCCACGGATAACTTTTCTCTTCATGATTTCAGGATCTTCAGCCTTAGCATTGTATGTATAGTTAGGGTTCATATCCCAAGCGTAGTTATATGACACTGGGTCGTAAGCGCTGTTTGTCCATTCAGCAACGTTACCAGCCATATCATATAATCCCCAGTCGTTTGAAGGATAGTGAGCAACGATTAAAGTTCTCAAACCGCCGTCAGCAATATAGTTACCACGTAAAGGTTTGAAGTTAGCCAAGAAACAACCTTGTGAAGTACGTGTATAAGGTCCGCCCCATGGATAAGGGTTAAGTTGGTTGCCGCCACGTGCTGCCCATTCCCATTCTGCTTCTGTTGGAAGACGGTATTCTGACAATGTTGTTTCGCCTTTTTGTGACTTGAGGTATTTATTTAATTTTTCTGTACGCCATACGCAGAATGCCTTAGCTTGATTCCAGTTGACACCAACAACAGGATAGTTGTCGTAAGCGACATGCCAGAAATATTTTTCTGTCAAAGGATCGTTGAATGAATATGCATAATCGTGAATCCATGCCAATGTGTCTGGATAAACATTGATTTGTTCACTCTTGATATAGACAGAACGGTCTGTTAAACCTTGTGGACGATTTGATAAACCAGCATTAAGATAATCGTATGATGTGCCTTCGTTAAATTCTTTTCTAGCAGCTGCTTGGAGGTCAATCCAGAAATATTGATAGAACAAATCTCTAGTATCTATTTCTTTCTTGCCGAAGAAACGTTCATGTTCTGGGAGATACATATCTTCCAAAGCGTCTCTTACATCTTGTTCTGGGCTGTTCCATTCAATCTTAGTTTCCCAATTGAGATAACCTGGATCATATATTTCACCTGTCTTAGGGTCTTCAGTGATACGGAAGCCTTCTATTCCAGCTTCTGCAAGTCTGTATCTTGCGATAGAGTCTCTAACCCAGTAAACAAATTCACGATATTCATTGTTTGTGATTTCGGTTTCATCCATGAAGAATGCAGATACTGAAATGGTTCTTGGCTGTACTGTATATCCTGATGTGATATCCTGTCCTCCTACACCCATTGTGTAACTTCCCATTGGAACAAACACCATTCCGTATGGATCTGGGTGATAGAATTGTTTTGCTTTCTTTCTGACACCAACTAATTCACCTTGATTGGTGTTGCTACATCCTACTAAAGTTAAAACTACTAAACTTAATACCAGTAATCTTTTCATCTTTATTTCTTATTACTAATTTTCATTGAGAATTAAACTGCAAAAATAAAAAAATATTATTTATCTTTTTTTTTATTTGTCTTTTTTTTATAAGTACCTGATACTGCGATATATTCTAGGAGACTTCTCCAAATTCATTTTGAACAGATAACTTACGCAAACTTCATGAGAACCTTGTACTGCAATTCCCATTGTGTTCACGTCATAAGAATATGAAATCTGTACATCCTTGAATTTAAATCCAACCATTGCTGCTATTGATTCTTGGTATCTGTAGTTGAGACCGAACCATACCTTTTCATTATAAAGCAGCTTCGCTCCTGCATTGATTTGTGTTGAAGCGATATCGCTCATCAAACATAATGAAGGAAGCAAAATAAAAACAGGATTATTGAATTGATATTCATAGCCTGCCATAAGATAGAAGGTTCTATCACCCATAAAACTTGCTGTTGTTCCTGCATTATCAACAAGCATCTTGCCCTTTGATTCAAAGAGGTTTGTAATAGACATACCGATATAGAATGTTTCAGGAACTTGCCAGAACAGACCGAAGTTAGCATCCAAAAGCATATCGCTTTCTTCTCCTGCAGGGATGATAGGGTCATTTTCTACATTAGGATGGAACTGACCAAAATCAACGGTACGATTTAACATATTGAAAGCCAAACCTATACCCAAAGTACCACCTCCAAGATCCATATGGAATGAATAACCCAAATTAACATTGATGTTATCTTCGTATGCTATCTGATCTTTCATAATAGACAATGTCGCTCCACCTTGTAATACTTTCACAGGCAAATCTCCTGAAAAAAGCATTGTCTTTGGCGAAACAGATACATCGTATGTATTGTCTCTAAATCCAGTCCACTGATCTCTGTAGATACCCATTACATTTACGCCTTCACTGAGACCGCCGAAACCAGGATTGACGCTAGCATAAGAGTTACTGTAGTTTGTAAACATAGGTGCTTGTTGCGCCATCATTATTCCTGATATCGCAACAATTATTATGGTCAGTATGTATCTTAGCTTTTGCACTATATTATTTATTATTGTATTTAAACTTTATTTTTGTTAGTTTATTGTAGTTATTTTGTTAATGCCTATTTTTTTTACACCTTAATTAATTAGCATTATCTAAATAATTTCAGAATATCATTTCCATTTGCAAAAATCAATAAGGCTAACAACAAGAACAGACCGATGCTTTGAGCTATCTCCATGAACTTATCGCTTGGTTTTCTTCTTGTAATGATTTCATATAATAAGAAGAGAACGTGACCTCCATCGAGGGCTGGTATCGGCAAGATATTCATAACAGCTAAAATTATAGATAAGAATGCTGTCAATCTCCAGAAGGCTACCCAATCGAATGTTGATGGGAAGATGCTTCCTATTGAAATGAAGCCGCCGAGACTTTCATAAGCTTTGTTGCTAGGATTGAATATAAGCTTCAACTGTTTCCAATAATCGCTCAACTCTTTTCCTGTCTTACTGAATCCTTCAGGAATAGCTTGGAAGAATGTATATTCCTGTTTCTTGTATTCTAACACCTGCATTGCATAAACACCTAGTTTTGCATCACTAGCAAGTTGTATCTCAAATGTTAATGTGTCATTGTCACGTACAACACCAACACTAACGTTTTGATTAGCATAGTCTGACATTTCAGTCACAAACTCATTATAATAAGGAACATATTTATCATTGATGCTTATTATCTTATCTCCTTTCTGCATTCCTGCTGCCTGAGCTACAGAACCAGGGATAAATTCACCGATAACAAATGGCATGCGGGATGACATCAAGCGTGTATCGGCATTAACGATTTTTGCCACTGCGTCTTCTGGAAGTACCACTTTCACTTTTTCACCATTTCTCTCAACTTCGATATATTCAGAATCTTCGAGCAAGAGTTCCATTTGAATCTGACTGAAGTTATCTATATATTTGCCATTAACTGACAATATTTTATCACCATCTTCGAGGCCGAGTTCTCTGGCTGTCGAACTTGTCTGGATACCGTATTTGTTAACTTCTGATGTTGGAAGATACTGAGAGCCTTGTGAGATGAGCAATCCAGTGAATATGATATAAGCTGTAATGACATTCATCAGTACGCCGCCCACCATCACGATGAGACGTTGCCATGCTGGCTTGCTTCTGAATTCCCATGGCTGGGCAGGCTTCTTCATTTGTTCAAGGTCCATAGACTCGTCTATCATACCTGCGATTTTGCAGTAGCCACCGAGAGGAATCCATCCGATACCGAACTCTGTTGTGTCTTCGTCGGTACGCCAATCATCTGATGGCAAAGTACTTAAGTCTATTGATTCGTAAGTAGTTTCTTTTTTGTTTGTCACAGGGTCGATGCGTTCGTGTGTGATATATTTCTCAGGAACGTTTTTGCTGAAGAATGCGAAGCGCCATTTACCGTGAACTTTTTTACAGCGAAATAGAGAGAAATTTGGATTGAAGAAAATATAGAATTTCTCAACTCTTGTCTTAAAAATTCTTGCTGTTATAAAATGACCAAACTCATGCACTACCACTAAGATTGATAATGCCAATATGAGTTGAACTATTTTTATCAAAATAACCATCGAATATAATTTTAATCTGCAAAGATAAATAAAAAACTAATTTATTGAGTTACTCTCGAAAGAAATATAATCTTCAGGATTTAAAGGCGTTCCATTATACCACATTTCAAAATGGAGATGTGGTCCTGTTGATGTAGTGCCGCTGTTTCCATATAACGCGATTGGTTCTCCTGCACTAACGAAGTCGCCGTCATCTTTCAGCAAAACAGCATTATGTTTATACACCGAGAAGAGATTTCCATTATGTTGTATTCCAATACAATAGCCATTATCGACAGTCCAATCGGAATACACTACAGTACCATCAGCAGCTGCCTTGATAACGGAATTGTTATCAGCCACTATATCTATTCCGAAATGTTTTTCTTCTCTGTTGAAACGACTTGTGACTACACCTGTCATAGGGCTGAAGAAAGAAACAAGTTTATACTCTGCAGGGATATCGTTTATTATCTCATGCTTGAACAGATTGTTTCTTGTTTCATTCTCATATTCAAGACGGAACAAACTGTCTTCTCTTGATTTCTTGTCAGTTAAATTATTGAAGTTAGTGCTGCTTGATTTTGTCATAAGAGAGTTGATACTATCAGATTCAAAACCATCGCCCATTACGATTTTCTTTATGTTATTGATATATAAATCCTTTTGTTTGAACACCAACTCCATAGAATCAGCACGGCGCTCCATTTCATAGACGCGACGGTTAAGGCTGACGTCGGTATAACCTGGGATATATTCCCGCAAAGGCGTAAAGGCAATGAGATATGTCACCAGAACAATCAAAAGCACTGAAGATGCAATCACTATGTTCAAGAAAGCCAACAGAGTGAATTTGAAGTTAGCCTTCTCTTCATAAGTATCGTTGTTATAGATAACAACATGATATTTTTTCCTTAATTTGCTTTCTTTTTCCTTTTTCTCTTTATCCATAAATCATTGTCAATTAGAGAGATTATATTTTTCTGGATGCTTAGCATTTATTCCTCTATAGAAACTCTCCATGAATTTCCAGTCTTCTTCATAATTTCCAGTAGGATAAAACATAGGTCCGAATCCGAGTTCTTTTTTCTTGAAGTCGAGGAATCCAAGAACGACAGGCACCTCAGCTTTTTCTGCAATATAATAGAACCCTTTCTTCCAGTTGCGAACCAGTTTTCTTGTACCTTCTGGAGCTATGACGATGTTAAGGCAGTCATACTTCTTGAACATCGCAGCGACCTGAGTAACTGTATTGTTGTTTCTGCTTCTATCGACAGGTAATCCGCCCATTTTCACCAGCAGGGACTTCAAAATAGGGATATCGAAAAACTCTTTCTTAATGAGGAATTTGACATCCATATCAATAGAACAATACGCCAATCTTCCCAAGAGGAAATCGGCGATACTTGTATGAGGGGCCACAGTGATGACGCATTTTTTCACAGGGACAGAACCAACAATTTTCCATCCTAACATTTTTAAGGTTTTCTCACCTATCCATTTCCACATTCCCATAATCAAACATTTATATCTAACTTAAGTGATTCTTTTATGTCGAAAAGATTAGGGTTGTCGTTAGCCATCTTTTCAAACTTCTGTTTATCAGTATATAACACGACTTCTCTAGGTCGTTCCAAGAGGTCTTCTTTAAGTACAAATTGATTGTTATGCAGAGCTTTTTTGAGGTATTCATGAAGCGCCTGCATATTGTTAACGTCTTTCACCACGAGGATATTATCTATCTTGAAACGTATCTCCGATTTGCCGTTCATGACAGGCTCGCTGTTTTTTATTCCGGCGACGAAGACTGGCGACACATTCTGATAAGAAGCGACGAAGTCATTCCATGCCTTGGTAAGCTGTTCCTGAGAGAAATCATCGTTCCACACCTCCTCTGCCACTTCCTGCTTTTTTGGTTCATCAGCTGTAATGGAAATAGTAGCAGCCCTATTTAATCTACCAGCTCTAACGACAGGTTGTTGAGGCTGTTGAGGATTCTGAACTTGCTGACTTTGTACAGGCTGTTGAGGCATTTGAGGTTGCGGTGGAGCCTGAACTGGTTGACTTGCAGGTCTGTTGATTGGTTGACTTTGAACAGGCTGCTGAGGCATTTGAGGCTGAGGTGGAGTCTGAACTGGTTGACTTACAGGTCTGCTGATTTGTTGATTCTGAACAGGCTGCTGAGGCATTTGAGGTTGCGGAGAAGCCTGAACTGCTTGTCTAGTCGCCTGGTTGTCTGGCTGACTTTGAGCCGGAGCTTGTGCGAAGCACATCTTCATCAGGCATATTTCGAGATGCAATCGTTTGTTGCTGCTGTTTCTGAAATTAAGGTCGCATTGATTTGCGAGGTCTAAAGATTTGAGGATGAAATATTGAGAACATTTCTGAGCTTGTTCTGAATATCTCATTTTCAATTGACGGCTCACTTCCATCATATCGACGAGGCGTGAATCTCTACCGAGGAGCAGATTCCTGAGATGAGTTGACAATCCTTGTACGAAATGCTGTATATCGAATCCTTTTTCCACCACATCATTAAGCAACAACAAGATAGAGTTGGTATCTTTTGCCAAGATGTAATCTACCATCCTGAAATAATATTCATAGTCAAGGACATTGAGATTATCGATAACATCTTTGTATGTTATGTTTCTTCCCGAGAAACTCACCATCTGGTCGAAGATAGACAGAGAGTCACGGAGAGCGCCATCAGCTTTTTGAGCTATGATATTCAAAGCCTCTTCTTCAGCTATGATATTCTCTTTCGCTGCTATGTTTTGCAGATGTTTGCAAATATCATCGACAGTAATTCTCTTGAAATCAAATATCTGACAACGTGACAATATTGTAGGGATAATCTTATGTTTTTCTGTTGTAGCCAAGATGAATTTAGCATACGCTGGCGGCTCTTCCAAAGTCTTGAGGAAAGCATTGAAAGCAGCTTGTGAAAGCATGTGAACCTCATCGATGATATACACTTTATATCTTCCCACTTGAGGAGGTATTCTCACTTGGTCCACGAGATTACGTATGTCATCAACGGAGTTGTTTGAAGCAGCGTCCAACTCATAAATATTGAATGAATTGGAATTGTTGAAACTTCTGCATGATTCGCATTCGTCGCATGCCTCCATATCAGCTGTTGGATTCATACAGTTGATGGTCTTAGCCATAATTCTAGCACAGGTCGTCTTGCCGACGCCTCTTGGTCCGCAGAACAAGAATGCTTGCGCTAAGGTATTGGTTCTTATTGCATTTTGCAATGTTGAAGTGATGGCTTTCTGCCCAACAACGCTGTCAAATGTAACAGGTCTGTATTTCCTCGCTGATACAACAAAATTATCCATGATGCCATTTTTTAATTCAAGCCGTAAAATTACAAGTTTTCTTCGAGAGTTTTATACTTTTTTTTATAAAAAAACACATTTATAACGCGTAATTATTTATTTTTGCATATTCGGATTATGTTGTCGAAATAAAAGGCAA
>JAEIGA010009111.1_pt1 | contig 15013 bp, 9 predicted proteins | sample 9270691 | NCBI WGS metagenome assembly JAEIGA01 (sample SAMN17057246, study PRJNA624740) | gut metagenome | biome: biome; isolation source: fecal sample | host: Bos grunniens | place: China: Xizang | collected 2019
ATCTTAGAATCCTCTTCTTTAATAAGGTCGAAGATGGTGCAATCTGTATTCTGTTCTGCGCCGTCGATAATACAACGCGCTCTAAATCCGAGAGCACTAGCAATCTTACAACGACTCATGATAAAATCATGAGGAATTTTTACGGAATGGAAGTATTTCTTATTAGGAATAAATGAAGCTGAGGTACCATGAAGCTCTTCAGTTTTACCTCTATTAACTTCTACATCTGCTGAACCGTGTGCAATAACTTCTACGTACTTACCATTTCTACGGGATCTTACCTTAAATTCTTGAGATAAGGCATTAGTAACAGTCATACCAACGCCATTAAGACCTGCTGAATAATTATAAGAATTATTATCAAACTTACCGCCTGAATTGGCTATGGTCATAAGAACTTCGAGAACTTCCTTCTCTTCACCATTCTCAAGCTTCTTCTTGCCGTGAGGAATAGATCTGCCAAAATCATGTACGGTGTACCTATTTTCTTTAGTGTCTACTTCGACAATAAGCTCTGAGCTATATCCAGCAGAGACTTCATCCATGGCATTATCAAATATTTCAGAAAACAAAGAACGAGGGTCATTTGCCTCTCCTATATACATACCAGATCTAAGCTGAATGTGTTCAATATCATTTAATACTCTTATATTTTCTGCAGTATATTGTTTTGACATTATTTTACTCCTTTTATCATTTTACTTTATATAATACAATAAATTTTAACAAAAAATAAGACCTGCCATATTTCAGACAGGTTTTATTTTTTATTTACTTGGTTAATTCTTTAATTTTTAGCAGCCTTCATTTTATTTACGAAGTCAATAGTCTGGTCAATATACAAATCAAGCTGTGTTAAGAAAGCTGAAATATCTAAACCAGAAGCTTCTGCGCCCGCCTTTACAGTATCAATAACGAGCTGCTTTTTATCTTCGCCATTAAGCTGACTTGCTTCCGCTTCTTTCATAGCAGCATCTGCAATTTCCATTACAAGGACCCAAAGCTCTGCATTTTGTTTAGTCTTAAGTGCGGCAATCCAGTTTTTTATTGCGAAGAATGCGCCACATGCGGCACTTATAAGACTGAGTAGGCCACCTAAAAATAATACCCACTCATTCATATTTGAAATAATCTCTATCATTTTGATTTCCTTTCCCGCCAACCTTTATTGCTGACGACTTGACATTACTTCCTCTAATCGAGCTAAATCTTTCATAGGCACTATTTCTAAGACACTCATTGCAGGTAGAACCGTGTTATGAATAAAGTCATTTCCACCTAAAGCTTCATAGTCTCTTACTTGGGACATAAATGCTTTATATTCCATATCAGACCAAGCTTTTGTAGGATTTCTACGTGGGTCGGTAAATAGATTATATTCTCTAATTAATTTCTGTCTTAAGTCGTTCTTTTCACGTTCGTTTGTCTGTGCCTGAGCTTCCTTAAATTCTGTAGTGAGAATTGTTAGAGATTCGTTCATAGCTCTGCAAAGTTGTACAATTTGACTTTGCTCTGCCTGAAGTTCTGCCTTAACTTGTTGCTGTCCAAGCTTAAGCTCTTGCTGAATCTCAAAACTTCGTTGACGATAATTTGGTAACTCATCTACGACTGCTTCTATTTTTTGAAGTCTTTTCTCAATCTCTTCTTTATACAGGCGCTCAGCTGCTTCCTTTTCTTCCATAGCCTTTTGCTCCTGTGCTTTTTGTGCTTGTATTGCTTTTGGCAATGCAATAAGTTTGTTAAATAAAAAAGTAATTATCAAAGTAACAAGTACGGAAAGTACTGTTGCTAAAATAGTTCCTCCTACGTTCTGCACTGGCTTAAACACTCCTTTTTATAGTTATTTTATTTTCCAGATGTGCAATCAACCAGCACAGCTCTGTCATTTAATTTAGCTAATAAAAAGGAGCGCTTTATTAAATTAGTAATTTATTAATTTGCTTATTTTTTAGAAGCATCTAGAGTAATTTGTAGCTGCCATTTTCCCTCGACTTCCTCTACGGCAATAGCAGGAACTGGCTTACCATTCTGAGTAAACTTAGGAGCAATAATAGTGTTTTTAGCAGTAATATTGTTTTCAGCTTTAATATCATGTTTTGCAACAATATCACCTGCGGTCTGTGTTTGTTGCACAGGACTACCAACATTAATATATCCCACAGATGCGATATCAGCCTCAAGCTCGGTAATATCTGCTTTATCTATAGTAGCAACTGCCGGGGAAGTAGCCCCTGTAAGCTTAGTAACATTCAAAGCACTTGAAACAGTTACATTTGGGGTATTCATGCTAGCATTTTCTTCTAAAGTAACTACGCCATTAACGGTTAAGTTATTAGTGGTAATAGTTCCTTTTTCTACCGTAATATTACCTTCATCTACCGTGATATCACTGGTCTTGCCTGCGGCAACATCATCAGCTGAAGTAGTAACAAGTAAGTCTTTCTGTACTGTAGTGTGACCTTGCAAAACAGTTTCCGGTTTAATAGTCAAACTTGTGGCTGCAGTATCTATGTTATTTACTTTTAAGGTCTCATCTATAACAACTATTTTATTATTACTGGTGATAGTCTCAACTTTAAGTGTCGGAGTAGTGATCTCGCCACCGATTATACTGTTGTCTTCGCCAAGTAAGGAATTAACAATAACTGAACCATTGATAGTTACGCTTGATTGCTCTACTATTATGTCATTTGCATCCTCATCAGTCCCATTTTTAACAATAAAGTTACCTTGTACGGTAGTAATACCAGTTACAGCGGTCTCACCTGTTACATTTAAACCCTTGTTTAATGTAGTTAAACCTGCAACAGTGAGGGCCGAACCATTAGCAACAGTCTCGTCAGTGATATTTACTGCCTTATCTATACTAATCGGCGCTTCTCGGGTATCGTTAGTTGTTATTGTATTAACTACCAGTGTCGGAGTATTAACCTCACCGTCTGTAGAGTCAATCTCTAAATTTTGTGCGGTAATAGTATTATTAACATCAGTCGGGTAATTAATTGTCACAGTAGGTGTCTCAGAGCCGGTTACATGCGTATGTATCTTGACTACTTGGTCACCATCAGGCTTGCTGATAGTAAGGTCATTCTTTATAATAGTAGGCACAGTACCGGTAACAGCCTTATTTATGACTTGAAGTACATTAGTATCGCTTTGTTTAACAGTAAAATTGTCAGTATCTATTGTAGTCTCAGCTACCTTAATGTTAGCCGCACTGTCTGTTATACTAAATAAATCTTGGCCTTCAGCGTCCTTAACAGCTACACTATTATTTACCGTAGTAGGTACATTAAAAGTTGCAGCAGTAGTATCAGCATTTGTTATTTCAAAAAGTGACTGTGAATCAGCATCTACTACTTTTAGGTCTTTTTCAAAATAAGTTGGCGACTTAACCCTAACTTCAGTGTCTGTAGTCCGACTTTTGATCGTGTCTACCTTTAAGTTAGTTACTGTAATAGCTTTATCGTCAAGTGCTCCACCTGCTCCAACAGTTATATTACTGTTAAATTTGGCAGCAAGGTCTACTTCTAAGCCATTATTGGCAGAAATAGTAACTTTCTTATTAGGGGTTTTCGTATCAGCACCAACATCTACTGTCAAAGTATCATTAATAGTTGTTGGACCCTTAAGTACTGTTTGGTTGTTTACGATGAGACCATTATCAGCACTAATGGTGACTTTTTTAATCGATTCTGTCGCAGTTATTTTGCCAGAGTCATCTACTGTGTAGTTATTATCAATTGCCTCAAAAATTCCCGGTACTACTAGCTTATCAGCAGCAGATACGTAGCCCTTGCCAATAGTAGTTAGAGCCTCATCAGCATTCTTATCGTTGTCTCTATCTTTGTCATCAACAATTGTTATTTCATTTCCTACAGCTAAACCGTTAGCTTTAAGACTTCCTGCCCGAATATATGCAGTAGCTATACCAGAATTCGTAATCTCTGTTTCTGGAAAACCTTGAATAGAACCTACGTACGGAACTGTAACACTATTCGCGATGAGGTTACCATTTACGGTATTGCCATCCTCATCCATAGTAGGTTTGCCTTCAGCATCTCTGGTTCCAAAAACAACGTCCTTAGCTACAACTAAATTTTTATCTACCCAAAGATTTTCACGTGTATGTAGTTCATCTAATACTACAGAGTTTTTAGTAGTGTCATGGTCTATTTTTGGCAGTAAAGATGCCTGCTCAATAAGCCAGTGTGTACTTTCACCCTCAGTCTTTACAGAGAATAAAGGTATATTGTAGGGAGCTGCGCTATTATCCTCAGCTTCGTTTGCAGTAAATGAAACGCCCACAAAAAAATCAGTAGTTCCGTGCTTGACATCTAAGAAACCGGAGTCACTGGTCTCAGTACTCTGGCGATATAACACTTCAGTAGCATAATCAGCTACTAATAAAGAAACTCCTGTCTGTATGCCTAAATGTGCATAAATGGTCGTAGCACCAGCACCGAGTTGTGCGGCAATGTCAGCTGGATTAAAACTTGGAATCTCGAAATGGTAACCAGCTAACACAAATTTTAATCTACCGACGCCAGTACTTTGTCCACTAGCATCTTTATCGTCAAAACTAACAATAAAGCTATCTTTAAACCCATTAATAGCCGTACCAATTCTATTCGTACGCTCTGTATTTAAACGTGCTTCAGGGTCATAGTATTCTACTACATTCTCAACGTTAGATTGGCCCCTACGGGAGCAGGGAAACACATTAATACTTCCACTGGGGAGAAAAATTCTGCTATTAGCTAGTAAATACTTGCCATTATCAATAACTGTCGCCATTATGATTCTTCCTCCTGATTAGTCTCATTACTCTCATTATTATTCTCATCATTACTTATCACATTTTTATTGGACAAAATTAATTCCCACTCAATTAAAAGAACTGTGGTTGCTGACCAGTCATTTACGTTTTGATTATCGAAATTTCCATTACCATCTGTTAAATAGTAGTAGGCTGAAAAATGTGTAATTTCATGATCTTTGACGCCGGTCCCATAAAGAGCTACCTGATTAAATGTCCCTGTTATAGCAGTTCTGGGCACTTCAAAGCTATAAACAACTCGAACCTGCTCATTCTCACTCTCGCTGATCAACGTGGGCTGCTGGGAAAGCCCTTGCCAAGACGACCGCTGCTCTACGTCCTCTGAGTAGTTGCTTTGTGGAGTTGTCGAGTTGTTATGAAGCAGCAGAATTTTTGTTGGTAAATATTCTTTTGCTCCGACGTAATCGTTAATTAAGCAGTGTCCTAAAAACTTAAATAGTCGGGCTGTTCCTCGATTTTTATATACTTGAGACTTAAGCACTCGATTGTTACTTTTGAGGGTAAGAGTTACCTTACCCTCATAACCGAGGCCGTCCTTAAACATAGGTTGTGACATTAAGTATCTTCCTCCTCATCTGTAATAATAGCACTTGTAGCAGTGCCAGAAGGTTCAAAAGTAATAATAGGAGATGTTGCAAGTAGACCCACTGCAGCCTCCTGAGTGTTGGGTACAATAACACCCGTTGAGGAGTGCTCCACTTTAGAACCGTCCTCTGAAAGCTTAGCTAAGCCGAGCGGATGCACTGCGGTTGTCATATTTTTAAAGTTACCTGCCAATACTTTTCGCATGGTTGTTGCAGTACTTACTTCAGTAGAAAGTCTTTGTGTTAATACAGTAGTTCTTATTATTGAAACTCTGATGCCAAAAGGAATAATATAAGGAAGTAAGTCTAAAAATAGCGTAATATCCGAAAGTTCCTGTGGAATTTTAATAGTAAGTATATGATCTGCAAGCTCACAAGCAAAAGTTCCGGGCACTCCCGCAGCCTTAACTAGAGCGTTTCCAGCTAAGTCTACTGCACGCAGGGTTCCCTTAATCTTTAATAACTGCGGAAATATACTTACTAGTGCGGCAAGTTGGTCTTTATCGTAGTTACGTTTAAGTTTAAAACCTAGTGATAAAGCTAAGAGCTCTGTAGCTCTTGTATCTGCTTCCAATTTACTTGGAAGCAGATACATCATATCGGCATTTGTTTTAGAATAGTTTAATACGACTTCAAACAGATGACCTAAAACCTGAAAATCTCGTGAAGCATCATAATAAATACTTGGTATTTGATTTTTTATATTTATCATAATAAACTGACACTCCTTAATACTTAGATGATTTTGCAATTCTAAGTCCAGTATCTAAATACTTTACATCAAGTTTTGAGATAACAAAACTATTATTTACATTATTTATATCATATAATGTATGTGGATTAGAGAAAGAACTTATATTATTGTCAAACTCCATTGCTAAGCTGTTTTCGATAGGCACGTTATAATAAAACTCGTGATTTCTATCTAGTGCGGCCAATCTTTCGAGTATTTTAGCAGCAAGCTCTTCTTTATCCCCATCGCCGAGGTCACTTATAGGCGCCTTTGTTGTAATAGACATAGCATCAAAATCAAGTAGCTCTAAATTTATACCTTCAGTACTACGACCTCGTACTAAACGTAGGTTGTCATAAAGAATATTTCCAGAGACATTTTTTTCTGCTTTTAATAATAAGCTACCAGACTTTAAAACTTTAATACAGTTAAGACCGGATCTAAGGTAAACTCGATTGGGTAGACTTGAGTTTGTACCGCCTGCCCACCAGCTAGCTGGATTGCCGTCCTTATCTCTATAGTTATAGATAGTAATAACATTCTCAGCTGTACCGAGCTCATAAGGCACGTCTATAAAGACTCTGCTGTCCACTACCGGAATATGATCTGTGTTGGGGTCCAGCGCAGCTTCAGTATCTATATAAATACTAAATATTCCAAATAAATCATGCTCTTCTGGAATCATGAAGTTTAAATTTACAGCTCTTGGAGTTTTACTGGCAGTATCACTCTCAGAAGCTTGATTATTAGACTTAAAAAGAGCTATACTTGCGTCTAGTTTAGTCCAATAGTTATTTATTATTGCTGAACTTGTCTCCAATGGCGCGGCAGGTACACTCGAGATTGGTGTAGGCACTACATTGAGAGCCTTCTCAAAAGCATCCTCTTCATCACTTACCTTATCGATCTCCAGCTCCAGTAACATTGGAGACTCTTCTTTAAAGACTTTCATCTGCAAGCCCGCTTCCGTAGTACCATCAATCTCATCACTTACTTCATCACTTGTTTCATCGGCACTAGGTACGACGAGAGTTCCTGAGGCAGACTGAGCAACAGTGTTCAGTTTAATGGAAACCGGCTCAAATATTACAGTACCGTCCGGGCCTACAGACTCTTGTGGAGAAATTTCTATTTGATTTGATAAATCTGTCTCACCGTCCAGCTGTATTTTAATCTTATTGGTGATGGTTGTTGTGATTGCTTGGGCTTGGGGTGTTTGCGGGGTGACTTCACCGCCCTCTTCAGCACTTTTTGTTAACTCATAGGCTACCGTTTTAGTTTCCTCATCTTCAGTATAAGTATAACTAATACTTACAGGGAGTTTGCTATCTTCTGCAAGAGTGATTGTATAGGGTACTGGAGTATCTTGCTCATCGGGATCGGGATTAGTCAAAACTAAGTTGCCGTCCTCATCCTGTGTGGCCACAAAGGTAGATGACAGTGACTGTTCAGTCGCCTCAGAGCTTGACTTAAAGGTGTGGTCAAGTTTTACCTGAGCGACTACTTGATCATCTTCAACAGTCGCACTAACCGTCATAGTGAGCTTACTACCATTTGAATCTTCGGCTGTATAAGTACCTGTGGTGATAATAGCCTTTTCATCTTCTCCGCCGTCTCCGCCGGATCCACCTTCACCACCGGATCCGCCTTCACCCTCATCTGAACCTTCGTCGTCAAAGTCATCTTGAGTAAGTTGTGTTGTGACCACAGCTGCACGCAAAGTTTGAGTGTGGGCAGGCGATGTAGACAGTTCTAGAAGGCTACATACTTCCCAACCGGAGCTGGATTCCAGCTCAATAGACGGAAGACTGGTTGGCGACTCTGCACCAGCTGTGGTATAAGAAGCTCTTATACATTCTTTCCATTCATTGTCGAGCACATACTTATTAGGATGGTCACCATCTACTATTAAGGTATTTATCGTATCACCCTCAACCAGTGTGACATACTGGTATTCTGTAACTGTAATAGCTTTCGTTTTAGATAGTAGTACAACATTACTCCATGGAACGATATGCAAGCCTTGTTCCAAGATTTGAGAAACCTCTTTAAGCTGGTTTGTTTTTGGAATATATGCACCACCTGTGAGGGTGATAACTGACCCGCTACCATAGTAAGCAGCTTCTTGAGCATTTTGGTCAGTATAAAAAACATACTCACCGTCTTTTAGCTCATAAGTCTCCAGGCGTCCATTTTCCAAATCTTCGTTATCAAAATTCTTATAAAAACGTGCAGGTGTATTAAGAGTGACCTTTGAAATACTTCGTAGCTCAATCTGTTCGTTAGGTGCAAGAGCTAGTAGGTTAACCGTTTCACTACCAAAATTTACATTAGTCTTTTTCCAAGAAGTTCCCTGTCTGTTAACATCATCCGACGGGGTTAGCGTGAAACCAGATGGTTTTAAAATTATCGGTTCTTCTGGGTTGCCACCCTCAAATACAAGTGAAACTGGTTCAGCATTGACTGTTTCGCCATCTTCATTCGTGCTTGATGGTGTATAATGAATATACAATTTATCACCACTCTGTAATTCAACGTCTCCACCAGAGGTCATCGTATAAAACTTAGGGTCTTTACCAAGGTCGGTACAGATATAAGTAACCTTGCCTACCTCATTATTTGTTAAAAAGTCGCCACTTTGAGCGTAAAGCTTCTGACCACTCTCTATAACTAAACGGCCCTTGGGGTACTCACTGGTAGATGAAAGCCTCCATAAGGTTGTGCTACTAGGCAAACGCTTACCCTTATATTTAAGATAACAATCTCGAATATATATACCCCAGGCGTTTATTGTACCGGTGCTGAGCGGGTAGTATTTGAACTCAAGCTTCGTCTTTTCTAAGAGGTCCGCTATATTTACCTTTGACGAGATAGCCTCCGAAGTTGCGTTATTACCAGCCTCGTTACCAGCCTCCTTAGCCAGTCGACTGCAATACGAATTTTTATCTTCAATGTCAATAAGGCCTTGTGTTTTAAATGCGTCGAAGTTATGTAAAAGATAAGCTAGTCTATCCGCCGGCGATTCCAACATATTCTCAAGAACGTATAACTTATATTTATTCTCTAAAGTCGCATTCACGAACTCTTCACCATTTGCAGTATCCTTAATAGAGTTCTCTTTTACATATGTGTTATAGTTACTGCTGGCCTCATTATAAGCCTCATCATAAACCTCATCATAAGCAGCTTTATGAACAGTCTCTAAATCTAACTGCTTACTCAAATAACTCTGTAAATATCGTGTAAGTTTATTCTCATCCTCAAAACAGTCCAAATAGTTTTGAAGCTGGCCGCTGCTTGTAAAAACCAACGTGAGGTCTTTGGTAATATCGGTTCCTACAGCAATAGCAGTTCTAAAGATCTCAGGAAGTTCTTTAGAACGGTCAATTTGTGCTGCTCCTGCCTCATCTAGGTTGGCAGTGATCTTACTAACAGAAGATTCATACTTTGTCCATAAGCCTGTAAAAAATCTATCTAAGGGTTGGTCCTTATTGATCTCATTAATAAAGTCTATTAACGTTTGAGCTATTGCATAACGCCCTTCTCTACCGGTCTTCTTTTCTCCGTCACCGTCTTCCACAATAGCAGTATCCGCCTTCCTATAATGATAGTAGACGTACGCCGGAAATGTTTGAGTAGTAATAAGGTTTGGTGCTCTAAATTTAATTACCTCATTTGCCGCTAGCTTAATGTTACTAAAAGTATTAGTGGAGCTCTCAATTTCACAAACTGCTTGAACATTAGCAATATCCTTAATGATATTTTTGCTTGGCTTACTCTGCGCGAACGGTGCAGATCTAGCAAATCTAAACATTGCTGGGGTTGGCTGCTGCGCTGGCTGTTGCGTACCTACGAAGTCATGTTCATAGGTTTCATATACCTTATAATCATTAGGGCTAGCTGAAAACTTTCTAAGAGTTATTGCTCCACCGCTAAAGCCCTTAAGCGCTCCATCCACACCAATAAGAATATGGTCGCCTACTGCGGCATCGGTCATTCCGCTAATGGCTGTATTAATGGCGTCAGCAGTGTTTTTCTCGGCAGACTCTTCTGGGAAGCTTTCCGTAAGCTTAGCAGTAATATCTTTAGTAACAGTATAAGGCTTCTCGGAGTTATTGGCCATGAAAGTTTTATCATAGTCAAATAAAGCAGCTCTACCAGCTAAAATATTTCTAAGCACTAGCTTGTTATAAATTTCTTTTGCTGTTTTACAGTATTCTGTCCAAGTGGCTTCATTTTCAGTAATTTCTTCTTTGTATGTTACACCAGAAATTGTATACTTATGTGTTTTGTTATCAAGATCGGCATCGATGTCAGCCTCAGAAGCTATTCCGTATTCTTTGGAGGTAACTTCGCCGTTTATCTCTTCTTTTACCGAATATGTTGTCAGTACAGCAGGCTCTTGTAGAGAAACTACCTTAATTCTTGCATCAGCATTTTCTATTACGGTTAAAATACTGTCAAATGGAATTTCCTCTCCAAAATCCAAATTTCTTAGGTTAAACTCATTGACCAACGCAACTTTAATATTTTTTATAATATCCTTAGCTTCAGCATCCGACACTCTCGCAGACGTCGCAATAAGTGCATTGAGTCGTAAGTAATTATTTATTGTAATAACGTCACCGTCTGCGGGTGTAGTTAAATTATGTGCACAAGTCTTCAAATCGGCTAGTGACGCAGCAATCTCGCGATTCATTTGCTCGGTATAGGTGAAGGAATCGTTATATGGTGCAACTAAATTTTTTGTACCGAGCGATACCTGCGTGAAGGTTTTAAAGGGATATAAGCGCAGGTCAAAATGGTCAATCGATGGTACCTCGGTAGTAGTCTCGATCTCAACCGAGTTACCATCCTTAGTATTTGTACCAGTAAGCTTGGTCTTAACTGTTTTTGGCAGCGATGTTTCTTTGTAAAGTATACCGTGCTCGTTATAACTACAAAGTGTAATAGCACTATTAATATCATTTCTTATGTCAGCAACTAAAATATTAGACACATAAGGTGAATTACTCGCGTCCATCAGTGAATATATTTTATTCATATAGTCACGACAAGTTACTAGCGTGTCAAATGTACCAACAGTCTTTTTAAAATTGTTATAAGCTGTTGAAATACTTTCAATATTAGCTCCGTTGTGGGTAGCATTAATATTAACAACTTCAAACTGTTCTGCAGAATATCCAGACCACGCATCTCCTGTCGGAAGCTCGAGTACTTCGAGTGTTCGAGGTGAAATATTTCCGCTAAGTCCACTAGTTCTAGTGAAGTAGATTAGCAGGCCATCTTCAATCAAGCTTCCAATATCATCTGGAAACATAATATATGGACGTCCTACATAAGAATCATAACCAAATTTAAATACACGGCTCTCAGGTGGTTGCGTATTTAAATTAGAAACCTGTGTCCAAATAGCCCCTTCGCCAACTGTAGCCGCCCCGTTTTCTAACATAGTCGCTGCATTATATACAAAAGTACCATTTTCTGCAACCTGAACCTCAGGTAAATAATAACGATTGTCATCATCGAGCTGAGCTAGTGTAATTAAGTTGTACTCATTTACACTTTCGCACTGGCTAATCTGGCCTTCGATGCAAGGTACTTCTACCCAGGGAGTGCTGTTAGTAATATATAATGGGATAGGGTTAGTTGTTACAAAAGTTATATCTTTGTCGGCATTTGTTATTGTAGTAAACTTTGGAATAGGCAAACCAAAGCCTTCAATACGTTCGTCATTATCATCAGAGAGATCAGAAGTATTGCCTGTATAAGTAATTTTGACCGTGGTTTCTGCTGATTGATAGTACTTAATATCATATCCAACAAGTTCGCAGAGCTTTCTCATAGACTCCATCTGGGCCGCTGTTGGCATATACGCTTCAAGGATATTTTTATCGATATTATAATTTAATTTATCAGCAATGCCTGCGAGTACTTTAAGTAAAACGATACCGGGGTCACTCTCATTTGTACTTGTAGGATCCCAACGTTCTGTTATTTTCGATGCAACTTCAATTAATTCATTCCAAATCTGAACAAAGTCTTTCTTGGTTGGTGATAAATTCAGTGAAGATATTTCATTTTTTGTAATCATTTAGTATCTCCTTTAAAAATCAGAATCTTCAAATAAAAGAAGATTGAACGTATTATGCGTATAATCAATTTGATTAATACCAGAAAACCGACAGTAAGCTCTGCCGCGCTCTCTATCTTGAATTATTTCAATAGAGTTACGAAGTATTTTTAATTGTGGCAAGAATAAAGCAAGCTGTGTATAAATAGTATCAATAAGCATATCTTTTAATATATAATTATTTTGACTAAATAAATAGTGTTTTAACATCAAACCAAAGTACGGGTCGCACTCAAGTTCGCCTCTTTCCGTCTGTAGAATAAGAAACGTATTTTGTTTAGTGGCATCAAGATACTCGGAGGATTTCCATACCTCGGTACTATTAGATCTAAACATATTTGGAAATTTCATTGAACGCATTTAATCTCACCTCTTAATAATTTAGCAAATAGTAAATAGATTTATTAAATATATTAATATTGAATTGCAAAACTCTGGACACCTATAATGGCTGCTTTATTAGTCTCGTAACTGGCTCCATTAATAAGTATTTTTAGCTTTATATCTGTGGAAGTAACTTCTTGCACCTGCAGTACTGCCGGGGCCTGCGAAATTAAAGTATCATTTACCCCGGTCAAGTCTAATGGAATAAAGGTATTCTCAGGTTGGCTATTTTTTAGAGCCGTACATAGCCTATATAAAGGCTCATCAGATTTATCTGGCGAATATGTAAAATCGTTAGATGTTTTTAAATACAAACTATAAATAGTTTCGTCTATTAAAATCTTTATTATTGTTTGATATTTTTGTATAGGAAGACGCTGTAAGTCTAAGATACTGTCAGCTAGTTTCTTAGGAGTGTTTAAATTTTTGTAAAGCGTGCCATTCTGCGGAATTTTATCATAGTTAAATACTGTAGAATGTGGTAGCTGGGCGCTATCAGTGACAGATAAAGAATTTCCACTTAGATTGCCTCGGTAAGAGCCGGCCTCTGAGGAGACCGACACGAAAAGCTTTCCTAAGATTACCGGCTTTTCCATTTTATTTTCTTCGAAACCGATAAATACTATATCACCTGTTTTATAACTATTATAAATTCCAGGCACAATATTTAACTGTGCGTCAGCTTCAATAATATTTACATTTCTTGAAGCGTTCTCAAATAAAGGTATGCGTACTCTACACATATTTTTTGTATAATCAATACTCTGAATTATTGCCTTAGTTAACACAAAACTAACTCCTTTCAAAAGCTATCTACAGTATAATTTAGCAAATAGATTTATTAAATATATAATACAATATTTTATAAATAATAAAAAAAAAGAAAGTTATCTACTAAACAAATAACTTTCTTATAATATATTCTTAGTTAGTAATTCTTGAAGTCTTACCTAAAATAGTTAAGTAAGACTCTGCATGGAGTTTGTTATTAGCTGCTCCCAAACTTTGGTGGACCCAGCGAGAGTCGAACTCGCGACCTCTAGTTTGCAGGACTAGTGCTCTCCCAATTGAGCTATGAGCCCGAAATGGAGCTGGCGAAGGGACTTGAACCCCCAACATCCTGATTACAAGTCAGGTACACTGCCAATTGTGTTACGCCAGCGGATGCGGTGGGTGGGATTTGAACCCACGACCTTCAGCTTATGAGGCTGACGAGCTACCGGACTGCTCTACCCCGCTATATTTGACCTAGCTAAACCATCTTCATGCGAGTACAGCGACTGTCTGACCGAAGGTCTAAATCACATAACTCGCGGCATTAAATCTTTATAAGAAATAAGCATAGGTTCTAATTAAAACAGGCTCAACTATTTTTGGTACCTGGCCCATACGTCCAGGTCTGTATAATATTAGTAGAAGAAATAAGTATGAGCTCTAATGTTTTTCTAATTTAACTGACCTAACTACTAAAATTTTCCCATAAACTTTCAAAAGAAATAAGTATAGGCTCTAAGTTAATATGTATTTGGCTTGGCTACTTTTTATCTATTATTTGATTTTCCAGAAAAGAAATAAGCACAAGCTCGTAATTAATTTAGCGAATAATTTTTATTAAAAATTAATTTTTTAATGGTGCCAAGAGGTGGATTCGAACCACCGGCATCACCCGTATGAAGGGTGCGTTATAGGCCTCTAAACTACCTTGGCATATAAAACAAGCTGAACTATACCGGTTCCAGATATAGGAGATGTGTCTTCTTAACGTTGCGCACCATCAAGAAGAAGTTGTTTATTAATCTTCAATCCATTTTTACTCCCAGGCTAAGAGGACTACTTAAATCACACAACACACTATTAAGTAGTCAGGCCTAGTTTGTGGGCACATCTTTTTCATTCGCGGTACTTTTAAGAGATTTTCTTTGTGGTCACGCTCATCGGATTTGAACCGCTCCTCCGCCTTTAAAACCGGCAGTATGCTCCCCTTACACCATCTTTGCGCTAATCTCTGCCTTCCTGCTTCTAAGGTTGTACAGTCCTTTATTGAAGCAGCTTGTACATGAAGGCATACCAGGAATGGATTTTTACTCACTATTCAGCTTATTATATTATACAATAAATTAATCGTAATTCCAGCGATCTTCTACTTTTTTGTAGAAACCTTTTTCTCTTACAGCAACATCATCCTCAGTAATTTTAATACGACGATTACGTCTTGTGGTCTGATACTTCATAAGCTGCTTCCAAGCGTTTCTACCGTGCTGATATTCTATAATGCTATAAGGCACCTCAGGACGTTTCCAAGTAAGGTAAAAGTCATGACCACGATATTTGTCATATAC
>JAEIGA010009112.1_pt1 | contig 15012 bp, 9 predicted proteins | sample 9270691 | NCBI WGS metagenome assembly JAEIGA01 (sample SAMN17057246, study PRJNA624740) | gut metagenome | biome: biome; isolation source: fecal sample | host: Bos grunniens | place: China: Xizang | collected 2019
AAGTGGAAGCTTATGATTATGAAAATATAAATTCTAAAATGATTCTCCTTTTTATGGGAGTGTCTCTGTTTAGTTTTTTCTTTTACATATTAAAACATCCGTTATTTCATCTTATAAGTTACGGAGTAAATCGCAGTGCGTTATTGGAAATATATATGCCCGATTTATTTATATATTTAGCGATTTTGTTGCCGTATGAAATTATACTTTTGTATTTGTATATCAAAACAGTTAAACAGCACAAAAAGATTTTGGACGGAGTATTTGTGATTTTCTTTTTCCCGTTGTTAGGTTTTTTTTCAAAAGGAATGTTTTTGCCGCACGTTTATATCGAGTTGGATGTTGTAAATGTGTTTAAAAATAATATTTTTTTTATAGTGTTCTCGTTTATGGGAATATTTATAAATCTTATAATTTTTCTTACAAGGAAGATATATGACAAATTCTTTTAGAAGCGGTTTTGTTTCGTTAATCGGTCGACCGTCATCCGGAAAATCTACTTTGATGAATACAATATGTGGTTTTAAGGTTTCGATAGTTTCTCCGTTACCGCAAACAACGCGTTTTGCCGTGCGTGGCGTGGTGACAGAACCGGATTATCAGATTATTTTTATCGATACTCCGGGATACCACAAAATGGAATCTTATTTGAACAGAGAATTGACTACCGTCGCAGAGCAGACATTAAGAGACGGCGATTTGGTGTTGTATCTTGTAGATTTGTCGCGAGACTTCGGAGAGGAAGAAGAGGCTGTTGTCGATTTAGTTCGTGCATATACTCAAAAGGCGATTATAGTTTTTAACAAGATTGACAGTATTTCAAAGAAACCTCAGGAATGTAATGTTTTCAACGAAGTTCATTCCCGATTGCCGGATATTCCGTACGTGTTTATTTCTGCTGAGAATGGCAACGGAATAAAGGAAATGGAAGCGAAAATCGCCTCATTGTTGCCGGAAGGGCCGATGTATTATCCGGAAGAATATGTGACAGACCAGTCGATTCCTTTCAGAATTGAAGAAACAGTAAGAGAAAAAGTCTTTGAACGAACAAAGGAGGAAGTGCCTCATTCTGTTTATGTAAAGACTGAAAATCTTAATGTAACTGCCAATAAGATAAAAGCTTATGCTACGATATACGTAGACCGTGAAAGCCAAAAAGGAATCGTGGTCGGGAAAAACGGCAGTGTAATCAAGGAAATAGGAAGTGCCGCAAGGGAAAGTCTTGTAGAAATATTTGAACGAAATGTGCAACTTTTTCTTACGGTGAAAGTCCATGCAAATTGGAAGAAAGATAAGAAGTTTGTAGATAAAATGTTTCGAGATTGATTCTTATCAGAAATAAATAAATTGAAAGTGCTGCTTTTTAGTTTTTTATGCTATTGGCAGCACTTATTTTTTTGCAAATAGATATGTATTAAAAGCCTTCATCATCTGAAAGAAAAAATTGACTGATACGCTCTTTCAATATATCTATTCCTTGTTTTGTATATGTAGAAATTAAAATGTCATCCGGTAAGATATGTGTACCGCTTTCAATCATATTATCCAGCAAGTCGGCTTTGTTGTAAACTTTTATAACCGGAATATGGTCTGCTCCTATTTCACGCAAGATTTGTTCTACCGAGTTGATGTGTTCTTGTGCAAATTCCGAAGAAATATCAATTACATGAAGTATCAAATCTGCTCCAAGAATTTCGTCAAGCGTAGATTTAAAAGATGCCACAAGGGAGCAGGGCAGTTTGTTTATAAAACCTACAGTATCGTTGAGTAATACCGACAAATCATCATTGATGTAGACTTTGCGGACTGTAGAATCGATAGTGGAAAACATCATGTTCTCTGCAAAAAGAGTTTTCTTGGAAAGAAGATTCATCAATGATGTTTTTCCGGCATTTGTGTATCCTGCAAGGCTGACATTCATAGAATTACTTCTTTTTTTTCTGCGAGTTTTCATTTGTGTGTCTATTTTTGCCAGTCGCTTGGTGATTGCGGTGATTCGATTTTTTATCATTCGTTTATCCAGCTCAAGCTGTTTTTCACCTTCACCGCCGCGAATCCCCACGACACCTTCGCTTCGTGAAAAGTGAGTCCACATATTACGAAGACGCGGCATTTGATATTCTAAAGCAGCAAGTTCGACTTGAAGTTTTGCCTCGTTGGATTTTGCACGCTTTTTGAAAATATTTAAAATAATCGCAGTTCTGTCTAATATTGGTTTACCTACGAATTTTTCGATATTTCGCTCTTGTATGCCGGATAGTTCGTTGTCAAATATTAGAATGTCGATATCGTTTTCAATCATATAAAGACGAATCTCTTCCAGCTTGCCTTGACCGATGTAATATGCCGAATCAATAAATTTTCGAGATTGAATAAATTTATCTTTAATCGTGACACCCAGAGTCTTGGCAAGCTGAATTATTTCTGATACCGAATAATCAATTTCTTCATGAGTTGTTTCGCCTGTTTTTAAACTTACGACAACAGCTGTGAGATTTTGAAAATCAAAATTTAATTTATCAGAAGAAGATTCACTAAACATTGTTAAATCCGTATTTCAGACCATAATTCAATGGTACAGTAAGTATTTTGATTTCCTATTATGTTGTCAGGATTTGACAACAAGAAGGTCGGTGTGCTGACGGCAAGTCCTACAGACATATATTCTGAAAAGTTAAGATTCAAACCAAACTTAGAGTTGAACAATACTCCGCCGTCCCAACGTTCTTCCGACGGCAGTCTGTAGTATTTTCCTGTAGTGTTTTTTTCATCAGAATATATTTGTCCGATTTCAGCCATACGTACATTGTGTGCAAAACCTACGCCGAAGTCGTGAAAAAGTTGAACAGATTCCATCACGACATAGCTTCCTGCGAAAGGAACTTTGTTCCAGTCAAACTGAAAACGTAAAACATCGTAGAAGAAGAATTCCTCTTCGTCACTGAATGTCAAAGTTGATTGGATTGTGTTTTTAATTTTTAACTCAAATGTATTTCCGAACAGATAGTTTGAACGAAATGACGATACAAATGCCAGATTGAAAATATGTTGCTCATAAAATTGCGTAAAAACTCGATGTTCTAAGTTTTCTACACGGTAAAAACCGCCGCCGAATATTTTGTTGTCAGTATCCTGAAACCAATATTGAATAGGCAATGAGAAGTTAAGACAGTTGTACAAAACATTTATTTCCGGGATAAGGCTGTAAACAAGTGCAACATTGGTGTGAGCAAAGTGAGTATTACAAGTAAAAGAGTTGCGAATATTTACGTAATCGGTTTTGTTAATTTTGTATTGTACCGGCAAGTCGAATGAAAAACTAAATGTTCCCCATGTATTGTCTTCATCTTCTTTTGTGTCTGTTTGAAATGCAAGTCCAAAATTAACTTTCGGAGCAACGAAAACTTTGCTTGTTCTGATATCGGCTTCAGATTTTAAGAAAAATCCGTAGTCTAAAGTTGTATCTTTGTGTTCCACAGCGTCATATCCGTCTTTTGATGCAATTCCACCTTCGAATAAGAAGTGAAAATTGTCGCTGATATCACCTTCGTATCCCAGGGATATTCCGTGAGGCTCTTGTTGGTCGGAAAGCATATCGTCTGACCACAAGTTCATAGATTCTGCTATTATCGATTCCGGAGCATAGTCTTCATAATCGAAAGAAAAGAAAACTTCTTTATTTTTGAAGAACTTATGATTTAAAAAATCGTGATTGAGCTTCAATGTTTCTACAGATGAATCTATTCCGTAGTAGGTATTTACTTGTGTGACATCACTGTAATTGATAAAGAAACCTACGCCCAAGAGGTTGGAAAGACGTGCTTGTTCCAGGATAAGCTCATAATTTCCGAATTGTAAATGAGCTTTGTTTTTATCCTCATCGTTTCGAGGAAAGTAGATTTTGACATTTTCACCGTCTTGGTTTACCGCATCAACTTCGTAATAGTCACCGGAAGTAGGGCGATAGTCATAAGGAATAGGTTTTATATTTCTCATCTTGAACTTAAAGTTAATCTCTGCAAAGTCGTCTGAACTTCCGGCTTTTTTGTTGAAATATTTGTTGTTCAATGACAATTTTAAATCAAGATTGTTTTCAAAATCAAACCCGTGGATAGGATTTTCTGTATCTGTTTTTCCTGCAATAAAACCGAAAGGATTGTCCGGGAAATTGATTCCCCAGGTAACTTTTAAGGAGCCGCCTATGTCAAAGTTTAAAAAGCTGCTTCGTAATTTCAATCTTTCAATATCACTGCTTAAATTATCTACTTTTTTTTGTAATTCATCGATTTTCATTTCAGTTGTTACATCTTCGATTGCTTCTTCTTTTGTCGGGGTATCATTTAATTCATTGGTAAATCTTGTTTTGTCTTCTTTTATTTCTGTAATAAAAAAATCAGGCTCTTTTTCCTGTGCTGCCAAATTGCCCAATACAATTGTAAAAAGCAAGGAAAATAAAAAAAACTTTTTTGACATTAAAAAAACTCCTATTAAATTATAAATAATTGCTTTTTCATGAAAAAAAGATGTCCGGATATACAAAGCTTACAACTTTAAGTATCCGGCATCTTCTTTATTTATTATGAAAACATTTTGATTATTAAAATCATTTCTTTTACTAGAAATAAATACCTGTCATAGATAGAACAAAGTCTAAATTTGGTGAATTGGCAACATTTCCGCACCATTCAAAACCACCTTGGTAGTTTATTTGGAAACGTTTAACAATATAGAAACTCAACGGCAATTGCGGAATTGCAAGCTGAACACCCAGCCCTACCGAACCGTACCAGTTTTCAAGTCCGTACCAATTGTTCATGTCTTTGTTGTACCATTTGTTGCTTGATGTTTGCTCCCACCAACGCCAAGCATCATCGGAATTTGTACTGTAAATTATTGAATTTCCCGATGTAATGGCGTTACCGTTGCTGTCGGTATAAACAAATCGGCGTTTCGGTCCTTCTACCAGATTTACAATATCAATAAATGCAGCAAGCCATATAAATTGCTCTTGAATAGGAACTCTGTATTCCAAAGAACCGTCAAATCGTGCGAATCCGTATTTATTACTTAATTTACCTTCATATCCTGATGTAGTTCCTATAGATGATCCCCATCCACGTCCTACAAAGAATCCGTCAACATACAACATATCATCATCATCGATAATCGGACCTCTGCCTTTGGTATCTTTTCCGTACAATTGACCGCCGAGATTTCTGAAACCGGGGAAAATAAATGAAGTACCTACGTTGATAGAGAGTACGTGATTGAATACCCAATTGTTGAAATCCATTTGCAATAATTTCAAATAATACGTAAAACGTGATGATAAAGAAAGATAGTCGTAATGTCCCCAAGTATATCCGACAGAAGCATTGAATTTATATCCGTCGTAAGGATTTATTTTTCTTCTTGTCGTATTGATTGAAAAAGAAACTCCGAATGTTGACTTGATAGAAAACTCATTTACTAACATATCTCTGTATGTAGAACTGTTTATCTCATTAATTTTTGCTAAATAATTCGGATCTTTGACTGACTCGTAATCAAAACGAGACGGCAAGAATGTATAAATCGGCTCGATAGAGTAGGTAGCTCCTACTGAATAAATATTAGCAAAACGATAAGCTGCAGACGTGCTGAATAAGAAATCTAAATCGTGGATTCCCATTCCGCCCCAGTTGTCTCCTTTGGAATTAGCACCGATATAGTTTAAGTTTTTTGATGTTGTACTGTCAGCTTTATCATCATACCAGTCACGAATATCATCATCACTCGGATTAGATTTTGAACCGGAGTAATTTAAATAATCGTCCGTTGTAAGTTTTCGCAAAATGGTCTGATCCCAATTGTGATAAAACTGCAATGTACTGCTTAAACTTACGGGTGCACCGAGAAACCATGGGTCTTGAATCTTAAATTGTCCACCTTGCTTTGATAATGCAAGCTCAACTTTTCCGCTCATTACGATTTCGCGTCCTAAGAAGTTATTTTCCGCAACTTCGGCAAATAGTGAAACGTCAGGTGGCCATTCGCTCATTGCTACTTGCAAACCAAATTTAAAGTCCGCAGTAAGGCGTTCTTCTAAAATATAAATAACTTTCAGTAATCCCGGTTTTGAGCCTTGTTGGATATCATAAGTTACGTTATTAAAATATCCGAGATTCATCAAATATGTTCTTGAAAGTTCAAGATTTGATTGATCTAGAATATCTCCGACTTTTGTGTATACATAACGCTCTAAAACATAAGTCTTTGTTTTCTCATTTCCTCTGAAATAAACAGATTCAATATAACTTCGTTTTGATTCCGTAATGTTTATTTTAAAACTTACTACCTTGTTTTCTTCATCTATATTGGGAATATCTTCTATTCGAGTTTCGATATATCCGGCATTTCTGTATTTGAGATTTAACATGTATAAATCGATTTGATATTTTGTGTAATTGAAAACTTGTCCTTCACGAAGCTTTGTAATGAATATCAAATCATCGGTAGTGAATATTTTGTTTCCGTTTAATTCCAATTTTCCGAATGTATAACGTGAACCTTCATTGATTTGAATTAAGATTTTTATAGTTTCTCTTTCGACACCTTTGTCGTCTTTTACCGTAAAATAACTGATTTGCGGGCGGAGAATATCTACTTTAAAATGACCTTGTTCTCGGTAAAAATTCATCAACTGTTCTATATCTTCATAGAAAACATTTTCTTGGAATATTCCTTTTTGAATTCCGAGATATTTACGTTCTTTTGTTTTCATTTTACTTTTCAATGTAGAGTCGGTAAAACTGTTATTACCTTGAAATTCGATTTGTGAAATGTATGTTTCCGTACCTTCTTCGATATGGAACACTAATTGAACAAGATTTTTCTCTTTTAATTCTTCTGTTTGGACTATTTCATAGTCGATTTTTACATGATTAAAACCTTTTTCTTTATACTTATTTTCCAGTGCAATCATATCTGTAACGATAGCACCTTTATCTACTTGGTCACCGTTTTTTGTACTTATGTCGCCTAATAAAAAACCGATTCCGATATTTTTATTTCCTTTAAAAATAATTCTGCTAATCATTGGTTTTTCTTGGAACTCGTATACCAAGTTGATAGAATTTTGAAGTTTTTCTCCTGTCAACGGATTGATTGCCGGTTCTGTGGTTACGTAAATGTCATCAAAGAGATTTAATTCCATTAATTTTAGATAATCTTGCTCTATTATGGTCAAATCTAATATTGTTCCTTCTCGTGACATTATCTGAGCTTCGATATCTTTCTTTTTAGCTTTTTTGTTACCTTTGAATATGACTTTATTAATCATTTTTCCTTCGTCGGACTCTTCATACTCTTCTTCTTCGTAATATTCTTCGGAAGAAAAGTTTTCAACTGCATCAGACGAGATGTCTGACTCTGTCGCCGTTGCAACGAACGGCAACAAAAAGAGTACTAACAAAAAACACAAATACTTTTTTTTCATAAACGAAAATCCATCCTTGATTAAAATTTAAAACCGGATTCTATAGAAATTGTTTGTTCCATGTCGGTCATATTTGTCAAATCACGTGGTTTTACCGAATAACCTAAAGATACAAAAGGTAATTCTAATAAAACTTGTAATTGTAAGTTAAATCCATAATTGGTATTTGGCAATGTCAAAAAAATACTGTCATTTGTATCACTTTTTTTATTGAATGTCATCATAGATTCAATATAAAAACCTTCAAATATATACTTGCCGATTGAAAGACTTGAGTTATCTAACATATCTATAAGTCCGGTGTTTGACGATAATATATTTCCGAAAATCTCGGTATTGAGTGAAAATGTATCCAGATTCAAACCTCGACGTGCAATGTTTTCCAATGGACTGAATAAAAATGTGTTACCTAAATAATTTGTGGTGTTTTGTATAGATTCCAAATCATTTGTTGTTCTTGCAAAGTCGCTTTCATTGTCTTGAGTTTGTGTCGCAGGAAGCCCCAATAATTGATTTAATTCATTTTCAGAAAGTTGCGGGAATGAATAAAAACGTGTTTTAAATGAAAGAAGTCGGTCGTTCATAGATAAATAGACTTTTACATTGTTTTTGTCTTTGTCTCTTGTACTGAAATATGAAGTCAGATTTATCAATGGATTAAATCCCGTTCCGTCAAATTTTACCGATGCATCTTCAATTTTGAAAGTACGGTTAAGGTAGTTTATTTTTCCGTTTTTTAATTTTACATCGCCTTCGAGTCCGAAGGTTTTGTCTATATCGCTGTATTGAAGTGCAATATTGTTGTTTTCTGCCAATGTAGCATTGATAAGCGGATAATTTACGGTAACTTTTTTACCGCTTGTAAATTTTAAGTTTACGTCAATAGGTAAACCGATTTTTGCTTTTTTCTTTTTAGCTTTTCCCAGCTGATTTGTATTTATATCGATATTTGCTTGATCGACGACTATATCTGCGTCAAATATGAAATTTTTCGGAGCACCTTCAAAAATAAATGAATTAAGGGAACCTTTACCTTCGACATTAAGGATTGACATGGCAAAGTGAGCAGGGACTGTATCCGAACTTACTACGAATCTATAGCGGTCAAATTTGTTTTTAGAGAATAAAATGTCACCGTATCCAGTGACAAGGCCGTCACCGCATATTCCGCAAACATTGACAACGGATAATTTTTTTCCGTTACCGCGAACAATTCCTGATGCAGCGACTATGGGGCGAGGCAAATAGTCCGGGATTTTCACATTTCCTTGATAAAGGGCGACTTCTCCGGAAAATTGCGGATCGCTCATTGTGCCGGACAATAATAGTTGACCGTTTAATTTACCTTCGCTTAGTTCTACAATCGGCAGTGTGACGGTACAAATCGGTTCTATAGGGAAATGAATAAAGTCTATATTTCCGCTAATTTTTTTATTTTCATCTTTGTTTAGATTTATATATGCAATCTTTTTATTGTCATTAAATACTTGTGCGACAATCCGGTCTTCCGAGATTTGCATTTTTAACGCTTCTTTTCCTATAGAATCTATGGTTGTACGATTGTTTCTTTGAAGAATTCTTAATTTTATATCATCAAGTTTGTCTTGTCTGACAACATTCGAACTTCGCAGATAGGCAATTGAGTTGTTGTGCAAATCGAGATTACAAAGTATTTCCTGAGGTGAATTGATATTTCCGGTAATTGCAAAAGAACTTTTTATACGTCTTGCCATGAATTGTGTACTGAAGTTACCGCCGATATTTATATTTCGTATTTTCTTTCCGTCCAGATAAAAATAAGAATTGCTAAGGTCGCATTTCAGACGTCCTCGTTGAAAATCAAGAGTGTTGATTTGGATTTTATTTGCTTGTTTTTTTCCTATTACAAATGCTTTTATCGGCAAAGAGTTTTTGTATACACCGCCGCTGACCTCTGCCTCCAGTGAAATATCCGGTGAAAGCAGGTCGTTTTTCAGACCGAGTCGCAAGTTCAATACTCCTTTGTAATCTTTACCCAAAAGTTTTTTCAATTCCATATTGGTAATGAAAGCTTTACCGTTGATTTGCTTATTTGCGAGATGACAGTTTATGGTATATGACTCTTTTTTTGCATCATCGGTAAGCAACATATCAAATTGAATTGCCTGATTGAAACTGCCCGAGATGATTCCCGTGATTTTGTTCGAAGAGTCTTTATACTCGAATTGATTAACAGAAAATTGTTTGTCTTTAAAAGAAAATTTTCCGGAAATACTTCCGTTTTTGTCATGGAACAAGTTTATGTCGGAAATATCAATTTGCCCGGTTATTTGTGGATTTACTTCAAGTTTTCCGTCGACTTTTACGGAAAGTTTGGGAGTAGATTCACGTAGTTTAAAAGGTAAGGTCATTGAATTAATCAAAACATTTAATGATTTTGATTTTTTATCGAATGATGCGATTTGGTTATTCATGTATGAAACAGTGATTTCCTTATCTTTATTGAAAACAGTAACAGGTAAAGAAAAATTTTTATCAGGCTGATAATAAGTCAATGTGAAACTGTCTTTCGGTAAGCCGAATATTGCCGGTATTTGTCCGCGTAGTTTCCCGGAAATACTTTTTTCCTTTAATGATATTTTATTTAAATCGAATATTCCGTTGGTAAAGTCAAAACCAAAATTTAACAAAGGTTTGGAGTTGTTGAGTATATCAAAAAAGCCCTCGTGAATTACAATATTACTGTTGTACATTTGAAGCTTAAAGTTTGAGTTAATTATCATATTTTCGATGAGGCTACTTTCATAAAAAGCTGCCGGATACATGTTTTCTATATTAAAACGAAGAAATGAAGTGTTGTGATTTTGGTCATATTCTGAAGAAATTGATATTCCGTTAAACGCAGCGACCGTTTCTATGACAGGCTGTATTTTACCGTCCTTTTTATTTAAGGAAAAAAGATATTTAAAAGGAGCAATATTTTTTTTATTCATAAGTATGCTGTCGGAAAAAACAGCATATTGATTGTTTTCTTTTTTTAATTGTAAGGTTGTGGAAATCTGCGTTGTCAATAAGTTGATTTTGCTTATATCGATATTAAAATCCGGCTCCATATCGGCAAGATTAAGATTTCCTTTGGCTGTAATTTTTTGCTCATTATTTTTATCTGTTGATGAAAAAACAAAATTGTTTATGGATAGTGCGTCGTTGTTCAGGGAAAAGTCAAAGTCAAAATCACAGTCGTTGAATAAAGGAAGTGCTTTGTATTTAAAATTTCCGGATGAATTTGCTGCAAATTTTTTTGTCTTGATGTCAAAGTCAACTTGTGACAAGAGTGTGATGTTTGCCAAGGATTTTAATAATTTTTGAACTGATTCGGATGATTTTAAATCATTGGAATAAATGATGTTGTCTAATGAAATATTATTAAGCGATAAACCTAATTTTATATCATTATTGTTTCCGTTTAACATGAATTCTATCGGATATTGGTCTTTTAAGCGTTCCAATGAAAAAAACATAGGTAATTCATATTTTAATTTAAAAGCTTGTTTTTTTAATGTAATACCGCCGATTTGAGTCTTTGAAAGAAATATTTCAGGCATAATTATTTGAAAGTGCGGTACGAATAACAATTCACCCGTATATGCAAGCTGCGTACTTACGATAGTTTTTACGTTAGTCGCGTATTCTAAGAATAAGTTTCCTTTAATATTAGCTTTGTTATGGAAAAAATTAACTCGCAGCGAATCCAAAATAAGTTGTACTTCTTGATTGTTTTCCAGTTTTAACTTTAAGCTTGATTTGGAAAAAGAAAATAAAATATTGCTGATGTTCGGCAACTTTTTTTTATTATCAGATGTTTGTTGCGGTAATTTAAAATTTTTCAGTTTTTCTATGCTTGTATCTAAATGTAAGTTTTTTATATTTATACCGGTCAATAAATTTAACGGAGAATTTCTGTTTTTTAACCATGAGAATAAAGAAAGATTTACTTGTATTGTACCTAAACGTATAACGTTGCGATTTTTTTTATTAATCAGGCAAACTTGTTTTACTATTACAGAGTTTATCGACGGGCGAATTGACGAATACTCAATCTTACAATCGGTAAAATCTTCAGCCATCGAAAAAAGAATATTTTTTTGAGTAAGCAATGTACGATATATGAAGATATTTGTTCCATATAAGAAAAGACCTATCAAAAATGATATCAGAAACAAAATAATGATGTTTGATACAATAATCTTGTGCTTTTTCATACTCTTTTTATTTAATAAAATATTTTAATTTTAACATTGCTTTTTGTAAACTGCTTCCGGCTTCAAATTTCCATTTTCCGATAATAGACGTGATTGTTTGGTCTAATAATTGGTCATTGGTCGATTTGATTATCTCTATATTTGTGATGTAACCGCTTTCGTTTACGCTTAAAAGCAATGTACATTCTTGGTCGGAAATCAGATTTAATGCTTTTATCTCTTGTATATCATATTCTACAAGTTTACGAGCTTCACCGTCGCTGAAGGTAAGTCCGGCGTCTTGGGCAAATTCCATCACCGGCTCGTTTAAGTCATTTTCGCTGTCGTAAAGTTGTGATGCTGTCATGAAATTTTTTGCAAATTTTTGTGTGGAATGATGACTTTTTGAATGTTTGTAAGTTGCGATTTTCTTTGTCATTCCGTCTCTTACCGGTGTAATTTGTGATAGTTTCGGGCGACTTTGAATTATATTTTTAAATCCGGAAATAGTTTTTGGCCGGGCTACTTGTCCGTCATTAGATACGGTTTTGGCTGATTTCGGCGGAGTTTTGACGAGCTTTACATTTACAATTTTATTTTCTTCGGTACGAAAAGAAACTTTTTTTTGTATAAAAAAGTAATAAATCAAAAGAAAAATTATTACGTGAATAAAAACGGAAAATATAAAGTAATACCGCAAATGCTCGTCGTGTTGCATTTATAGTTCCTTCTTTATATCAGTGACGAGTGATATTTGTTCCAGTCCCAAGATTTTTACTATGTCCATAACCTGAACAATGGTTTTGTAAGGAACATTTTCATCTCCCATTATATAAACTTCGGTTGTTTCGTTAGGAGACAGATTCAGGATAGTTTCTGAAAGTGATGCTAAATCTACTTTTTGTCCGTTTACGGCGATGTTGCCGTCGACATCGGCTTCGAGTAAGATTTTATTTTCAGACAGATTTCCTTCCGCTGTAAGAGTTTCCGGTAAGTTCATTTTTAAGGAACGATTCATTTCGAAAGTAGTTCCTACCATAAAGAAAATCAAAACTAAAAATATTATATCCATCAGCGGTGTCATATCAATGGAGCTTTTGGGACGATTAAAGAATATATATTTCATTTTGTAATACTCCGAGTACGGCTTTTGTCGATGAGTGCGGATAATAAATCAGATGTTATAATTTCCATTTTTCTGATTTCACCGTTGATTTTGTCATTGAAATATTCATAAAAGAATGTAACCGGAATTGCAATGATTAGTCCGGCTGCAGTTGTGATTAATGCGGCAGAAATTCCGCTGGCTACGATGGAAGCCGTACTTACGCCTTTGTCTACGATATTGTTAAAAGATTCTATCATTCCGGTAACCGTACCGAACAGTCCCAATAAAGTAGAAAGTTTTGCGAAAATACCCAAAATATTTACTTTGCTGTTGTAAATCATATAAACTTCGGTAAATTTTGCATCGAGTCGTTCTCGCATTTCGGTTCTGTTAATAATCGGTAAAACTAAAATGCTTAATAGTATAGTGTCGAACGGAGTAATTTTCTTTTTTGTGAATTGACCGGCATTTTTTGCCATCAGCGTTTGTTTGAGTGTCGAAATCTCATCGGGAATGTATTTTCTGTATGTATTCAGATTTATTTTATAACGAGAGAAGAAAATGAATCTCTCTATTATGATAGAAAGCGAAATTATAGAAAATACGGCAAGTACTGCCAGTACACTGTTTGTAATAACAGCATTTAAGCTTATTTCATTCATTTAAAAACTCCTGTTTTACTAAAATTAAAACTGGAAAATCGCACCGCCGCCGATTTTACCTTCCAGTGAATATTTTCCATGTATAAAGTCATACTTATTACAAAAATGGGCAAAATGGTACAAATACCAACGTTTCAGCAGACAATAACCTAATTTTATTTCATTATCAATCTGAATATTTTCAACTGCTTTTGAAAATTTTACCCCGTTATTTGTCTGAATCCTGATATTGTGCTTTGTATTAAAGTCGAGATTGCTGTGAAATCCGTAATCGAGAATCTCGTCAGAAACATTCAAAAACGGCGTAAAGCGTAACATCATGAAATCACTGTAAAAGCCGGCAGTGACAAGCTGAGTAAAAAATGGTTTTGTCGGATTCCATTCTGAATCGGTTATGTCTGTGACAGCTTTGTCGGCCGATACATAGCCGGAGGCTTCCAGCAGCAGTTTTTTGTGTTTATAGCGAACTTGCATTCCGGAATACCAGTGAATATCTAAATATTCCATAGCGTAATCTGCCGGCTTGATGTTTACCGAGCGTTTCCACGGCGTAATGTCATTTATACTTTTTTCGATATCGCTTTCTTTGCTGTCTGTATAATAACGTACAAATACGGATATATTGTCAAAATTAAAACCGGTTGCAATAGTATGCCTCATAGAAAAAAGCGGGGATGTGTCTGTTGAATATTTCAGCTGAAAATTACTGTTTGCATAAAGGTGAAAAAAATCTTTTCTAAAGGCAAATGTATCTTTGATTGTCATATTTTTATTGGAGATAAAGAATGTGGCATGATTCGTAAAGTTTTTCTGTCGAAACAAGTTTACTGCTTCCAGTCCGGCATAGACATTTAAATTATCTATATCCAGCTCTATTGCTGCCATAGCAGTTGTGGTTACGGTGAAATTTTCATTTTTATATTGATATCCTATACCCAAACGATTATCAATTTTGTTGTTTGTATTGTAATGATAATCAACGGCGATAGGAAAAAATATCAGTCCTTCGGATGAAAGTTTGATTGCCGGTTTGGCTACAGTATAAAAATGTTCTTTTACGGTAGTTAAAGCACTTGTGTATATTGAAAAAGTAGGGGTATCGATAAAACCTAAATGTGCAGAGTGCGAATCTTGCATGAATTGCATATTGCTTGTTGCGATTGCCGTGAAATCCTGTTTTTTCCCCGGAATGTTTATTTTTTTTGCCAAAGTATTTCCTAACGGTACGGCTTTATTTATTTGTAAGTCGTCGTCACGTTGATGCAAAAAATGACGCTTTTGAGTGTTGATGTTTAAAGTATTTTTTCGATTTTCAAGGAAATAAAGTGGCTCTATGGGATTGGTGATGTTGTCTTCAATTTTTTCAATAACGACAACTTCTTCTACCGGTTGACAGATGAGAATATCTGAAAAAAAAATCAGGAAGCAGATACATAAAAGTATTTTCATGATAATTTTTTATCCTCGAAAGTCACCGGCAGAATATTGGTATATTATTTTTTCCACTTAAAAGACATGAATGAAGTACTGACTGACAGCTCTATG
>JAEIGA010009113.1_pt1 | contig 15012 bp, 12 predicted proteins | sample 9270691 | NCBI WGS metagenome assembly JAEIGA01 (sample SAMN17057246, study PRJNA624740) | gut metagenome | biome: biome; isolation source: fecal sample | host: Bos grunniens | place: China: Xizang | collected 2019
AAGAAAGGCTCTTGAGGACAGAATAATCCACGAGGCGAGAAGCATCAGAAAATACATAAGCGTTCCAAAGACCACTCCGTTTGCCATAATGTACCTCGCAAGCGAGGGACTCTACGCGGAGATCGCGTCGTCGCCCAACGCCATCCCGGAAAGACTGCAATCCGAGTTCAATATCATGGTCGCTGGTCCCTCCACTGTCACGGCTCTGCTCAACTCTCTCTCAATGGGCTTTAAAATAGCCGCAATCAATGAAAAAGCCAACGAGGTGCGCAAGATACTCTCGGCAGTCAAATCACAATATGACACGTTCTCGGGCGTTCTCGCCAAGGCTAAAAAGAAGATAGACGAGGCAGGCAAGTCTCTTGACGAGGCTCAACACAGAAACAACATAATTCAGAAAAAGCTTAAGGCTATTGAGGAGGTCGACGTACAACAGTCCGACGACATTCTCGGCATCGCCTCTGAGGAGCTCTATCTCCCCGAGGTCGATGAGGATATTTCCGATAATTGAAAGGTTTAAAATATGCTATTAGCTGCTACTTGTCTTTTTGGGCTTGAAAGACAGCTCGGAGAGGAAATAGATGCCCTCGGACTTAAGAGAGTGGAGACTATTGACGGTCGCGTTCTCTTTGAGGGTGAAGAAAAGGATATTGCGCGCGCGAACATCAATCTGCGCTTGGCGGAGCGTGTTTTTATAGTACTCGGGCGCTTTCACGCCGAGAGCTTTACTCAGCTTTTTGACGGCACAAACGCTCTGCGCTGGGAGGAATGGATAGGAAGGCTTGACGAATTCCCCGTTTCGGGGCATTCTATCAAAAGCAAGCTGACATCTATTCCCGACTGTCAGAGCATCGTCAAAAAAGCCATAGTTGACCGTCTTTCAGGCGCGTACGGCATCTCATGGTTTGAGGAAACAGGTGTCAGATACAAGATAGAGTTCTTTATTCTAAAGGACGAGGCTATGCTGATGATAGACACCTCCGGACTCGCTCTGCACAAAAGAGGCTATCGCCCTGACGCAGGTGCCGCACCCTTGCGTGAGACCTTGGCGGCTGCCATCGCGCTTACAAGCAGACCGCAGGAGGATATTCTGTTCTGGGACCCCTTTTGCGGCTCTGGAACCATTGCTATCGAAGCGGCTATGATAGCCCGCAAGATAGCCCCAGGTCTCAACCGCAGATTTGCCGCGGAGGGCTTTGCGAGAGTTGGGAAGTCTATTTGGCTTGATGCGCGTGACGAGGCTATGTCGTTTGAAATAAAGGATTCTAAATTCGAGGCGTGGGCGTCCGACATTGACGAGGAGATATTGGATATCACCTACGAGAACGCTTTGCGCGCGGGAGTTGAGGAAAATCTCAACATCTTTTGCGCAGACGCGAGAAAAATAAAAAAGCCCGACGGCAGAAGAGGATCTATCGTTTGCAATCCCCCATACGGCGAAAGAATGGGAGAGTTGCGCGAGATCGAGCAGCTATACCGTGAAATAGGACATAATTTCAAGCACTTTGATCCGTGGCACATATACGTAATAACCTCCTGCGAGTATTTTGAAAAGCTATACGGCAGACGCGCGGACAAAACAAGAAAGCTTTACAACGGTATGCTTCCCTGCTCCTTCTATCAGTTCTTCAAGCCCGAGGGAGACAAGCCCACGTACAATAAAAACAATAACGTCAAAGGGCAGGCTCATTATTCAAGGAGCGCAAATCACGGGCGTGACGTACACAAGAAAAACAAATGATTTTGAAAGGATAACTTTCCATGCTAAACCTCTGCGACCCCAAGACCATAAGACAGGTCATGGATATGTTCGGACTGAATTTCAAAAAGGAATTCGGTCAGAACTTCCTTACAGATAATATGACCGTTGAGGATATAGCCGACGCCTGCAACGACGACAAGGATATTACCGTCGTCGAGATAGGTCCGGGAATAGGCTGTATGACGCGCGAGCTCTGCGAAAGATATTCACGCGTTATAGCCTTCGAGATAGACACGGGGCTTATTCCCGTGCTAAAATACACCCTTGACGGTTACAAAAACGTAACGGTTATAAACGAGGACGTGATGAAGGCAGACCTTGCCTCCATTCTCGCGCCCTATTTTGAAATGGGAAAGGTCGCCGTGTGCGCCAATCTCCCCTATTATATCACCACGCCTATTCTGATGAAGCTAATTGAAAGCAAACTCCCGTTTGACAGTATTACCGTTATGGTACAGACAGAGGTCGCAGAGCGACTTGCGGCAGGCGCGGGCGGCAAGAATTGCGGTGCCATTACTGCCGCCATTGATTATTACGGACACGCCGAAATGCTATTCACTGTCAGCGCGGACAGATTTATGCCCCCGCCTAAGGTAAATTCCTCTGTCGTTCGCATAGATCTCTGGAAGGATAAGCCCATAAAGCCTATCGATGAGGCACTTTTCTTCAGAACTGTCAAGGCGGCGTTTGAGCAAAGAAGAAAAACTCTGCCAAATTCTCTGGCAACGGGATTTCCCGAGATATCAAAGGAAAGACTCAGCGAGATAATAGTATCCTGCGGTCACAGAGCTGATATCCGCGGAGAAAAGCTCACTGTCGCGGACTTCTGTGCTCTGTCTGACGCAATCTATAAGGAACTCAACTAAAACAGGTGCTTTTATGAAATTTTTGCGTTTATTTTTTCTGATTTGTCTGATTCTGTGCGTGATGTCAGCAGTATCCTGTTCCCGTGAATGTTCTCATGAGAATATGGTCGAAAGCATCAATGACCCCACGTGTACTCAAAGCGGAAATATCACGTATTCCTGCTCGGACTGTGATTATTTCTATGTATCCGAGATAAAGAGTCCTACGGGACATAGCTTTGAAAAAACCTCGTACAGTGCCACCTGCACTACCGACGGATACACGGAATACGTCTGCGAGTGCGGTGAAAGCTTCACATCTGATTATACGTCAGCTTGGGGGCATAAATTTCAGGATACGGTAACCGCTCCCGATTGCAACAACGGGGGTTACACTACCCACAAATGCAACACCTGCGGATATTCCCTTACCGATTCTTTCACCTCTCCGGAGGGACACGATTTTGAAAAGGTCACAACTCCCCCGACCTGCACCGAGCAAGGCTTTTCTACCTACACGTGTGACTGCGGAGAGACGTACGTCTCAGATCAAGTGGAACCTACCGGACATACTTTTGCAGATAATATCATTTCTGAGGTGTCCTGCACCCAGCGAGGAGAGATATCATACACCTGCGAATGCGGATATTCATACAGTGAAATAACAGCCCCCGAGGGACACAGCTTCTCGAGGCTGGTCATAATGCCCACCCTTTCGGATATGGGATACACTCAATACGAGTGTGACAAGTGTGAATTTGAATACACAGGAGATTATCGCTTTTATAGCTCTATCTTACAGAACGCTTATGCGCCGAGCGGCGAGTCGCTGGCTCTCGGCATAGACGTTTCTATGTATAACTACAAGACAAATCCCGACGGAAGCTATATCCCTCTTGATTGGCAGGCGGTCAAGACCGCGGGAGTTGATTACGTCATTATCAAAGCGGGAAGCTCTTGGCGCGAGAATTACACTCTTGGCGGAAAAGAGGCGACTTTTGAACAAAGCTATGCCGACGCAAAGGCGGCAGGGCTCGACGTTGGTGTGTATTTCTACACGTACGCTAAAACGGTGAACCAGATATTGCTTGACGCAGACCTTCTCTTATCCATTCTTGAAGGAAAGCAATTCGAGTATCCTATATATCTTGACCTTGAGGACGAATCATTACAGGATATTCCTCCCGAGCAGATTACCGAAATGTGTGTAAAGTTCTTCACCGTCCTGCAACGCGCGGGATATTACACGGGACTTTACGTCAACAACGAGTGGCTACATAACAAGGTACAGACCGAGCAGGCACTCTCTAAATTCGAGATATGGTACGCTCGCTATCCCGAGCCCTCTGAGGACGGAAGCCTTCCTATATGGAATACCGAATCCTACGGACAGCATCTCGGCATGTGGCAGTTTACCGACTCAGCCTCAATAGAAGGTATTGATGAGATGTCGTTTGATATGAACTTTGCCTACAAGGACTACCCCTCCCTTATAGTCGATGGAGGATTCAACGGATATGAGAGTGACGTCAAGTTTATGGATTCCGACAAGGAATTTGTTTGGGTCATAGCAAATGCCCTGACCGTGCGAAGCTCCGAGGATTTTTCATCTACTGACAATGTTATAGGATATCTCGGCTACGGACAAAGGATTCAAGTTCTTGAAAGGTCAGAATCTTACACAAAAGTAATATACAAGGGACAGGTCGCTTATATAAGCGCTAATCCCATATACGTTTCCTTTGAAGGTCTTACTTAAAGATAAAAGCTGTTGGCGATTGTCAACAGCTTTTTTATTTGTTATTTTCCTGCCTCTGCGGCTCTGCGAGCCTTCATCATTTCCTTCATACGAAGCTCGGTATTAAGTATCTTCTTACGTAAACGAATGGATTTCGGAGTTACCTCTATAAGCTCGTCGTCCAAAATAAATTCTATCGCTTCCTCAAGGCTGAACACCTTGGGAGGCGTGAGCAGAAGCTTTTCATCGGCTCCCGAGGAACGTATAGCCGTAAGATGCTTCTCCTTGCAGGGATTGACCGCTATATCGTCGTTCTTGGGATTCTCTCCGACTATCATTCCCTCATACACCTCGGTCTGAGGTCCAACAAACATCTGGCCTCTGTCCTGAGTGTTATAAAGTCCGTATCTGGTTGTAACGCCCGACTCACTTGCGATAAGAACGCCCGTGAATCTCATAATGACTCCACCGCGATAGGGCTGATATCCGTCAAACAGCGTATTGAGAACTCCCTCGCCGTGAGTTGCCGACAAAAATTCCGAGCGGTATCCGAACAGACATCTGGACGGAATACTGTACTCTATTCTCATTCTATCACCCACGGGGTTCATTTCAATGAGGTCTCCCTTACGCTGACCAAGCTTTTCTATGACCGCGCCTACGTACTCGTTGGGCACGTCAAGCGTTACTCTTTCCATAGGCTCGCACTTCTCGCCGTCTATCTCCTTGAATATTACCTTGGGGTTGGAGCAGGTCATCTCGTAGCCCTCACGGCGCATATTCTCAAGAAGTATGGACAGGTGCATCTCTCCGCGTCCCGACACTATAAACTCGTCGGTGGTGTCGCCGTCACGCACACGCAAGGAAACGTCCTTGAGAAGCTCGCGGTACAGTCTTTCACGGAGCTGACGCGACGTAACGAATTTGCCCTCCTTGCCTGCCAAGGGGCTCGTGTTCACCGAGAACGTCATCTCGACGGTGGGCTCACTAACCTTTACAAACTCAAGCGGTTCGGGATTGGTCGTGCAGGTGAGCGTATCTCCGATAGAGATATCTCCCGCACCAGAGAAGCATATTATATCGCCCATTTTCGCTTCCTCGACGGGAACACGCACAAGTCCGTCTATCTGATACAAGGAAACGACCTTAGTCCTTCTGGGCTTTTCATCGCGCTTGTGATAGTTGCAGACAAGCACCTCTTGGCCAACCCTTATCTGTCCTCTCTCTATTCTGCCTATTCCTATTCTTCCAACATAGTCGTTATAGTCCACAGAGGAGATAAGCACCTGAAGGTCTCCGTCAACATCTCCCTCGGGAGCAGGAATATACTCCAGGATAGTCTCAAACAATGGGGTGAGGTCTTTTCCGTCCTCATCATAGGGAGAAAACGTAGCCGTGCCCGCTCTACCGGAGCAATAAAGCATAGGAGAGTCAAGCTGCTCGTCATTTGCGCCAAGGTCGATAAGAAGCTCGAGTATCTCATCCTCTACCTCACCAAGACGCGCGTCGGGCTTGTCTATCTTATTTATACAGACTATGACCTTATGATTGAGCTCAAGAGCGCGCTTGAGCACAAATCTCGTCTGGGGCATAGGTCCCTCTGCCGCGTCAACCAGGAGAATAACTCCGTTGACCATTTTGAGTACTCGCTCGACCTCGCCGCCGAAATCCGCGTGTCCGGGAGTGTCGACGATATTTATCTTTACGTCCTTATAGTGTACCGCCGTATTTTTGGCGAGTATGGTAATTCCTCTCTCCTTCTCAATATCGTCGGAGTCCATTACGCGAGTAACAGTTTCCTGATTGTCTCTGTATATGCCTCCCTGCTTCAGAAGGCCGTCTACAAGTGTTGTTTTTCCGTGGTCAACGTGTGCTATTATCGCCACGTTTCTCAAATCTTCTCTTACCATACTTACTCCTTATAAGTTATTTCCGCTTTTACTCCAATTAGATATTATAACATATTTTTTCGAAATAATAAACCGCAAGATATGACGATATTTCACAAAATCCGCATTTTTTATTTGTGAAATTTGACAAAAACCAACCCCGAGCTGATATTATCGGGGTTGGTGAAAAATTTAAATATTTTTATCTAAAAACGCTTCTACCGCACTCTTAGGGTTGTAGCCTATGCTCTTTGCCGCTACCTCTCCGTTTTTTACGAGTATGAGAGTAGGAATACTGTCTATTCCGAAGGCGGTAGCAAGCTCGGGCTCATTGTCAACGTTGACCTTGCCCACCTTAATCTCACTTCTCTGCTCGGCCACCTCGTCTACTATGGGGGAGAGCATACGGCATGGTCCGCACCACTCTGCCCAAAAGTCAAGAAGCACGGGGGCTGAGGACTGCATTACCTCACCTTCAAAATTATCCTTGGTTATTTCTATTATCATAATAACGCTCCAGTTTTTTATTTGCTTTTGTAATAAAGCATACAGTGGCAATATCCTTCAAAGTCGGGATCCCTGATCTGTGCTTTGAATTCATCGCACATACACTTATATTCCTCTTTTCGCTCTCGACGGCAAGGGCAATACCCACCCGTGCGTTCAAGCCCCTCTTTCACGATCTTGACTATCTCAGCGTCGGGGTTTTCAATTATTTTCATAAATTGCTCTCCCGATCATTTCAAAAATCCGTTGATTATCTCTTCCTCTGCCTGCTTTTCATCAAGACCGAGAGTCATGAGCTTAATAAGCTGCTCTCCCGCAATCTTTCCAATAGCTGCCTCGTGAATAAGAGATGCCTCGGTGTTATTCGCTACTATCTTGGGCACGGCAACTACCGACGCGTTATCCATAATTATAGCGTCACACTCGGTATGTCCGGAGCACCTGTTATTGCCTATTACGTCAGATATAAATAGCTGACGTGAGTTATCCTTTGCTACCGAACGGGATACTACGTGCGTTCCGCAGTCCTCGCCTTGAAGATCCACCTTGAACTCTGTTTCGGCAAACTGCTCGCCGTGTGTCATTATTTTTTCGTGAACAATGAGCGTGGACTTGTCCTTAAGCACAGCCTCGGTCTTGCGTCTTGTGGAGTCGACACCCTTTATCTGCGTGGTCTCCATTTCCATATACGCACCCTCCTCAAGAACTACGCAGGTGGTAGGATTCATAATATTCTTGCCGTTCCCGTCTCCGTCTCCGTAATGCTTTTCGACGTACTTTATCTTGGCGTTTTTGCCAACGTAAAAGCTATGGATACCGCTGTGCTCGCTATCCTGAACGCCACAGTTGTGTATGCCGCATCCGGCAATGATAAGAACGTCGGCACCGTCCTCAATGTGAAAGTCATTATAGACTACCTCCTTGAGTCCGCTTTCAGCCAGAATAACGGGAATGTGTACGCTTTCTCTCTTGCCCGCCGCTTTGATATAAATGTCAATGCCGGGTTTATCCGTCTTTTTCTCGATTATAATATTTTCAGATGAGTTTTTATCAAAAGTTTCCCCGTCGACTCGTATGGAATACGCGCCTGTGGGCACTCCCTCAAGGTCAGCGACCTCGCGAAGAATATTAAGTCGCAAGCTATCAAGCTTTTTTTCTGCCATTATTCCTCACCTCCGCTCGTAAATCGGCATCCCGCCTGAGCCGACAACAGCTCGGGCAGTATGTCCTCCTTTGAGCCGTAAGCGGCTATCTTTCCGTTAGCGATGACTACTATCTTATCAGCAATATCAAGTATTCTCTCCTGATGCGAGATGATAAGTATATTTCCGTGAGTTTTTTCGTGCATCTTCTCGAACACCTTGATAAGATTGTTAAAGCTCCACAGGTCAATTCCCGCCTCGGGCTCGTCAAACACGGAGAACTTAGTTCCCCTTGCGTTTATCATTGCTATCTCTATTCTCTTAAGCTCTCCCCCAGATAGAGACTCGTTGACCTCTCGGTTTACGTACTCCTTGGCGCAAAGTCCTACCTCTGAGAGATATTTACACGCCTCGGACACCGAAATTTTTTCTCCCGCGGCGAGAGATATAAGATCCTTGACCGTTATGCCCTTAAAGCGCACGGGCTGCTGAAAGGCGTAGCTTATTCCAGCCTTTGAGCGCTCTGTTATACTCATATCCGTTATATCAACGCCGTCGAGTATAATGCGTCCGCTATCGGGATTGATTATTCCCGCAATAAGCTTTGCAAGTGTTGATTTGCCCGAGCCGTTAGGTCCGGTTACGGCGACAAATCTTTCGTTTATTGTAAGACTTACGTTGTCAAGTATGCGGTTTTCCGCGCCTGTTTTTTCGTCCTTGACCGTATAAGTCACGTTCTTTATTTCTAACACAGTTTTCCTCCTTTTCTCCGTCACTTATATATAACAACGAGGGTTAATTTACATTTTATTTGAAAATCGGTAAAATTCCCGATCCTTCTTATAATTTTACCATAAAATGCTCATTAAATCAATAGGTTTATAAAATTTATACGTCTCTGCCAACAAAAAATACGAGGAATTCCCCGTATTTTTTGAATCTGCATTATTTATCAAGATATCTGCAAGCGGCAAGGGCTGCTATAGCTCCATCTCCGCAAGCGGTTGCTATCTGACGAATATTTTTAGTTCTGCAATCTCCCGCGACAAAAAGTCCTTCTGTGTCTGTCAGGCAACTCTCGTCGGAAATTATATATCCTCTGTCCGAGAGTGAAACAAGATTTTTATATCTTTCATTCTCAGGCACCTGGCCGATAGCCACGAACATTCCGTCAAGGTCAAGTCTTGTTTTCTCTCCGCTTTCCGTGTTTTTGATAACTATACCGTCAAACGTATCAAGACCGAGTATCTCCTCGACTGTACAGCTAAATATAAACTCAACGTTGTCTCTTTCACGGAGTATCGCCGCGAGCTTTTCTTCTCCTGTCAGACGGTCGAGATTCTGTACCACGTAGACCTTTTCACAGCCGTCGGAAAGCATAATAGCCTCCTGAAGCGCCGAGTTTCCTCCTCCAATGACCGCTACGGTCTTATTGACGTAAAATGCTCCGTCACATACCGCGCAGAAGGAAATGCCCTCGCCTATGAAATCCTCCTCCTTGGAAAGTCCGAGAAGGCGGTGCTTTGAGCCCGTCGCTATAATGACGGTATGCGCCATAAACTCGCCGTCGTCACAGACAACACAGAATATTCCGTTCTCCTCCTTGCGTATTGCGGTGACCTCCTGCATATCTATATCGGCTCCGAGGGATACTGCCTGATCCACAAGCTTTTCGGCAAGCTCGTTGCCGCTTATCTGATTAAATCCGGGGTAGTTTTCAATTTTAGGTGAAAAGGTCATTTGTCCTCCGAACATTCCCTTTTCAAGCACCAGAACGCTTTTTTCCGCTCTGCGCGCATATATGGCGGCGGTAAGACCCGCGGGGCCTGCGCCTACAACGATTATATCATACATGATCTTTCACATTCCTGAGCCTCAATGGCTCACAGCCGACCTTTCTTTCAGTCTCTATGATTGTTTTTGGCAATCCGCCCATTTCTTCCCGAATTTCCTTGGGCAGATTGCCATTTTGATGCTTTATTATGCCTTTTCTACAGTCTCTATGTACTTTCTTATATTGGAAAGGTTGACTGCCTTTGCGACCTCTTTGCCATCTTCGACTACTACGAGTGTGGGAGCCTGCTTGATCTCGAATTTTTCAACGAGCTCTGCGCTCTCCTCCGCATAAACCTTCTCATAAGCTATACCTGCTTTATCAAGGAATATAGCGGCCATCTTACAGTTGGGACAGGTCTTTGTTGCGAAAAGCAATATCCCATTCTCGCACTCACAGCACTCCTTCTCTGCCTGAGGCGGAACCGCATTGACTGTTCTTACGCCGTCAGCACCGATATTGATCTCAGGGTGAAGCTCGTTGGAACGGTCGATATTATAGGTTCTTCTCTCCTTGAACTCCTGGCTCTTACCGTCGTTCCAAGCCTGAACGGGACGGTAGTATCCTGTAATACGGCTATACACCTCTGTGTTCTTTCCGCACTTGGGACACTGATATACCTCTCCGTTGATGTATCCGTGCTCGGTACATACGCTATACGTAGGAGACATAGTGTAGTAAGGGAGCTTGTAGTTCTCCGCGATCTTACGAACGAGATTTGCCGCACTCTTCCAAGTGGGGAGCTTCTCGCCAAGGAAGGCGTGGAATACCGTTCCCGACGTGTAGAGTGTCTGGAGCTCGTCCTGAATATCAAGAGCAGCGAAGATATCCTCTGTAAAGCCTACGGGCAGGTGGGAGGAGTTGGTGTAATAGGGAGCCTTATCATTATCGGTAGCGGTAATGATGTCGGGCCATCTCTTTCTGTCGTGCTTCGCAAAACGGTAAGAGGTGGACTCTGCGGGAGTGGCCTCGAGGTTATATAGGTCTCCGTACATTTCCTGATAGTCGGAAAGTCTTTCTCTCATATGGTTGAGCACTTCCTTGGAGAACTCCTGAGTCTCCTTGTGAGTCATATCGGCGCGGAGCCACTTTGCGTTAAGACCCACCTCATTCATACCAACGAGACCGATAGTCGAGAAGTGGTTGTTAAAGGTGCCGAGATATCTCTTGGTGTAGGGATAAAGTCCCTCTTCAAGCAGCTTTGTGATGACGGTTCTCTTTATCTTGAGAGAACGAGCAGAGATATCCATAAGCTTATCGAGTCTCTTGTAGAAGTCCTCTGCATCGGTTGCCTGATAAGCTATTTTGGGCATATTGATGGTTACGACACCAACAGATCCCGTAGACTCACCAGAGCCAAAGTATCCGCCCGATTTCTTGCGGAGCTCACGGAGGTCAAGACGGAGACGGCAGCACATGGAACGAACGTCTGAGGGCTCCATATCCGAGTTGATGTAGTTGGAGAAATAAGGGGTTCCGTACTTTGCGGTCATCTCAAAGAGAAGCTGGTTGTTCTCTGTCTCAGACCAGTCAAAGTCACGGGTGATGGAATACGTGGGGATAGGATACTGGAATCCACGGCCGTTAGCGTCACCCTCGATCATTATCTCGATGAACGCCTTATTGACCATATCCATTTCCTTCTTACAGTCCTTGTACTTGAAGTCCATTTCCTTGCCGCCAACTATACAGTTGAGCTCTGCGAGGTCATTGGGAACTGTCCAGTCAAGAGTGATGTTGGTAAAGGGAGACTGCGTACCCCAACGCGAAGGTGTGTTTACACCGTAAATAAATGACTGTATGCACTGCTTGACCTCTTTGTAGGAAAGGTTGTCCACCTTTACAAAGGGAGCAAGATATGTATCAAAGGATGAGAAAGCCTGCGCACCCGCCCACTCGTTCTGCATAATTCCCAGGAAGTTTACCATTTGGTTACAGAGAGTCGACAGATGTCCCGCAGGGGAGGATGTGATCTTACCGGTAACGCCGCCAAGACCCTCCTGAATGAGCTGCTTTAACGACCAGCCTGCGCAATATCCCGTAAGCATGGAGAGGTCGTGTATATGTATATCCGCGTTTCTGTGCGCGTTACCAATCTCGTCATCATATATCTCGGAGAGCCAATAGTTAGCGGTGATGGCTCCGGAGTTGGAAAGGATAAGTCCTCCTACAGAATAGGTAACGGTGGAGTTCTCTTTTACTCTCCAGTCGTTCATCTTGAGGTACTTGTCCACGGTCTCCTTGTAGTCGAGCGCGGTATTACCGAGATTACGAAGCTTCTCTCTCTGGCGGCGGTACAAAATGTACGCCTTTGCAACGTCAGCATATCCCGCCTGAACGAGAACAGACTCAACGCTGTCCTGTATGTCCTCAACGGCTATGATGCCGTCCTTGATCTTTGATGAAAAGTCTGCTGTGACCTTAAGCGCCAAAAAGTCGATCACGTCCTGATTGAACTGTTTTTCCTGAGCCTCAAACGCAAGCTTGATAGCGTCAGAGATCTTTGTAAGACTAAAGTCTACGATTTTTCCGTCTCTTTTTTGTACGTTATACATACTCTCTCCTCGTCTTTTTTATATTAATATTTTTAAACAATGGGAATTCCCTTTGTGCGTATAGGTTTACGCAAAAAGGGCATAAAATGGGCGCGGACTGCTCATCCGCGCCGCATTAGCATTATACTATATTTAGTGTCGCTTGTCAAGTACAAATACTAAATATTGTGTTTTTTTAAAAAATTCGGCACAATATATAGTTTACACCCCTCTAAGTTGTGCATTTGGCACAAAAGGCAGAATTTTGTCGAGAAGTTCCCTCATTTCAGTATCACTGTACGGCTCTATTTTATCGCCGATTATGTCTCCTGAATCCTTGAATTGCTGAATGAAATATTTTTCATATCCGCGCAGCCACTCACCTATTCTGACTATATCTTCGGGAGTGTGAAAATTCTTGCACACGGTAGTCCTGAACTCAAAATCCACGTATCCCTGCATTAAGAAATCCTTGCTCTCCTCAATAGGCGCAAGGTCGTAGCAGTCACCAAGCCCTACCGTCTCACCGTATCTTTCCCGACAATTCTTTATATCCATAGCAACGTAATCAAGCAGACCGTCACTAACAAGACGCTCAAGAATGGTGGGTGAGGTTCCGTTCGTGTCAAGCTTGACCTTATAACCAAGAGCCTTGGCATCCTTTATAAAGTCGTAAAGCCCCGGCATAAGAGTGGGCTCTCCGCCCGTTATAGCCACGCCGTCCAATATTCCCACTCTTTTATTGAGAAAATACATTATCTCCTCGTTTGTGTACATTTTCTGCTCCTGCGCACGTACAACGAGCGATGCGTTGTGGCAGAACGGACACCGCATATTACACCCCTTTGTAAACAGAGTGCAGGCAACGTACCCCGGAAAATCCAGAAGTGTCAGCTTCTGCAGCCCTGCAAAAATACTTTTATCCATATTATATACCGAGCGGCTTTATGCGTAATTGCGCTGAATAGCCAATACCTTTCCAAGTATGATTACCTCATCGGTAATTATAGGAGACATCGTGCTATTCTCGGGCTGAAGTCTGTAATGTCCGTCCTCTCGGTAGAATGTCTTGACAGTAGCCTCATTCTCAAGCAGAGCGACGACTATCTCGCCATTCTCAGCATAGCAGGTCTTCTCGGCAATTATCATATCGCCGTCAAGTATTCCCGCCTCTATCATACTCTCACCCTTAACACGCAGAGCAAACATTTCGTCAGACGAGCGATTTCCGCCCATAAATCCTATATACCCCTCAAAATTTTCCTCTGCCAATATTGGCTGTCCCGCGGTTATGGTTCCGAGCACGGGGACTGCCGATATCTTCGGCATATTGTCAAAGAGTGTTATGGCACGGCTCTTACCGTCTTCCTTGGTTATGTAGCCAAGCAACTCAAGTCGGTTGAGATACATGTGCACAGTTGACGTGCTTTTATAATTGAGGTCGCGGCAAACGTCACGGACAGACGGAGCATAACCATTCTCTGTCTTGAATTTTTTGATATAGTCGAAAACTTTTTGTTCCTTCGGCTTAAGCTTTTGCATAATTTATCTTCCTTGTTTTAGTTATGTGATACAATTCGCACAAAAAACAGTACAAATGTATGCTTTTTTATATTTTATCATATTTTTTGTCTCTTGTAAATAGGTTTTTGACTTATTTTATAAATTTTTATGTCGATTATCCAAGTATTATATTTTATGGGAAATAAATTTATTAACAAATTGAAACTTTTATAAAATTCTATTGAAAAGTTGCAAAAAATATAGTACAATGTACAATGGCGGATAAAGTGGTCTTTTTGATCCGTTTAAAAAATTCTTGAAACCTAATTCTTTAAATATATAAAGGAGAAAACCATGACACCTACAAACAACAAATTTGTTCTCGATTGGATCAACGATATGGCTGCTATGACTCAGCCTGACAAGATCGTTTGGATCGATGGCAGTGAGGAGCAGGCTGAAGCTCTCAGAGCAGAGGCATGTGCTACCGGCGAGATGATAAAGCTCAATCAGGAAAAGCTCCCTGGCTGTTATCTGCACAGAACGGCTGTAAACGACGTCGCTCGTGTTGAGGGCAGAACTTTTATCTGTACCTCCAAAAAGGAAGACGCAGGAAACATCAACAACTGGATGGATCCCACAGAGTGTAAGGAAAAGCTCTCCAAGCTCTATCAGGGCTCTATGAAGGGTCGTACAATGTACGTTATTCCCTACTCTATGTCTGTTGTAGGCTCTCCCTTTGCTAAATACGGAATCGAGCTCACCGACTCTATATACGTCGTTCTTAACATGCTCATTATGACCCGCGTTGGAAACAACGTTCTTGAGGCTCTCGGCGATAGTGCTGACTATATCAAGGGTCTCCACGCTCGTGCCGACATCGACGAGGAGAACAGATACATCGTTCATTTCCCCGAGGAAAACACTATCTGGTCGGTCAACTCCGGTTACGGCGGAAACGTTCTTCTCGGTAAAAAGTGCTTTGCTCTCCGTATCGCGTCCTTCCTCGGACGTAAAGAGGGCTGGATGGCTGAGCATATGCTCATTCTCGGCGTAGAATACCCCAACGGTGATACCAAGTACGTTTGTGCAGCTTTCCCCTCCGCTTGCGGAAAGACCAACCTCGCTATGCTCATTCCTCCGGAGTACTACTCCAAGCAGGGCTATAAGGTATGGTGCGTAGGCGACGATATTGCTTGGATGCGCAAGGGTCCCGACGGCCGTTTATGGGCCATTAACCCTGAAAATGGTTTCTTTG
>JAEIGA010009114.1_pt1 | contig 15012 bp, 15 predicted proteins | sample 9270691 | NCBI WGS metagenome assembly JAEIGA01 (sample SAMN17057246, study PRJNA624740) | gut metagenome | biome: biome; isolation source: fecal sample | host: Bos grunniens | place: China: Xizang | collected 2019
ACAATACCAATCTCCGTGCCAAGCTCTTGTGCCTCCTTAATCTGCTGTGCATAGACACGAGCCTGCTCCATAGAGATACCATATTTCTGCTCGCCCTGCAAAGACTCGCCACTCAATTTCAAAAGAATTCTTCTATACTTCATACGGGTTCTTTTTGTTGATAATCCCAAAAGATTAGTCCACTTTGATATCCTTGTTTACATTCTTTGAGCCTACCAATGCGTAGTAGAGCAAGAAAGCAAGACCGGCTGCAATTACCCAGTAGCTTGTGAGGTAGCCACCGTTTGTCCAGTCAACAACTGCATTCTGAACGAATGGGAGGATACCACCACCGCAAACCATTGCCATAAAGATACCAGCACCCTTCTCGGTGTACTTGCCGAGTCCCTCAACTGCGAGGTTGAAGATACCGCCCCACATTACCGATGTGCAAAGACCACAAAGAACGAGCAACGCAGCATTTACTGGAACCTCTGCCAGGCCGAAACCTGCTGTACCCTTGAATACTGGGAGGCTAACACCAACCTGAGGCAAGAACATAGCACCCAAAACGAGTACCAAACCTACGCCCGAAACTGCGATAAGCATATTCTTAGCCGAAACCTTTGCTCCGAGAGCAGCACCAGCCAAACGGCCTACAAGCATAAGCAACCAATAGGTAGCGGTAACTGTTCCTGCGATAGCCTCGGCTCCCGACTCAACATTCAAACCACCATTCTGCAACCACTTCTGCAATACATTAGGAATACCTACCTCAACACCTACATAGATGAAGATTGCAACAGCTCCGAGTACGAAGTGACGGAACGACATTGGGCCATACTGCGACTTCTCCTCAACCTTAGCACCAACAGTTGGATTCTCAGGAATGTTTGTGAAGAGGATAACCACAAATGCTACAGCGAAGATAGCCAAAGCAAGCCACATCAATGGGAATACATCGCTAATCTGAGCCTTTGCAATGCTTGGAACGAAAACACCGGTCAAGAAGATAACGGCAGTACCCATCAACGAGTTGAACGAGCCACCCACCTGAACGAGCTGGTTACCACGGTTACCACCGCCACCGAGTTTATTCAACATTGGATTAACAACGATGTTGAGCATACACATCGAGAAACCTGCCACGAAAGCACCCAAGAGATATACTCCAAATGCGGTGTTACCAGTCAATGTTCCAGCAATAGTCTGAATACCAACTCCTGTAAAACCTACTGCCACAGCCAAAAGAGCCGTAAACTTGTAACCCTTCTTCTGCAAAAGCGTGCCAGCAGGAATACCCATAACAGCGTATGCAATAAAGTTGCATAGCACACCAAGGGTACCCATCCAGTTAGCAACCTGGAACTGGTTTTTGAGGATATCGCCCATCGGCGATGCCAAGTTTGTGACGAACGAAATCATACCGAAGAGCAAGATGCACACGATGATTGCCGGCACATTCGAATTTTGTTTTTGTGTCATAGTTTTTTGAAATTAAAATTAAAAATTGTATTTCTAGGTTTATCTATCTCTCTCGACAACATACTCGCACAAGGCAAGCAAGGCGGTTCGGTACTCACTCTCCTCACATACCGAGAGTGCCGACATTGCTCGTTGCAAATAGGCCTGTACTGTTTCACGAGCAAGTTCTACGCCATTGTACTCCTCTACCTTGCCTTGAATGTATGCCACCGACTCCTCGCTCTCGGCACAGAGTGGAAGGTGGCGCATAATCTCCGCCTTCTCCTCCTCCGACACGCGCTCCAACACCTCAATCAACGGAAGAGTTATCTTTCTTTCGCGGAGGTCGTTAGCTGCCGGCTTGCCCGTATTATTGTTCGGCACAAAGTCGAGAATATCATCAACTATCTGGAATGCCATACCGAGCATTTTGCCAAAGGTACGCATTGCAGCAACCTTATCGGGCGAAGCTCCCACCGAGATTGCTCCCACCGAACCACACACCGAAAACAACGATGCTGTCTTCTTGTATATTATATCGAGGTAGTGTTCGCGTGAGGTATCCAACTTAGCCGCGTGGTCGCTCTGGACAAGCTCACCTTCGCAGAGGGTGGACATTGCACCAATAATATGAGTCAAAAGGTCGTACTGACCACTTTGCAAGCCGATATTCATATTGCGAGCAAGGATATAGTCGCCAATGATTACAGCGTTGCGCGACTGCCAACGAGCATTTACAGATGCCTGACCGCGACGGAGGTTCGACTCATCAATAACATCGTCGTGGATAAGCGAAGCGACATGTATCATCTCCACCAACATTGCCGCCAACATTGTGCGCTTGCCGAAGTTACCTGTAGCCGAAGTTGCTCCGGCTGCAAGCATCACAACTACAGGGCGCAACCCTTTGCCCCTCGACGAGAGGACATATTCAAGCATATCGCCAATAAGTGTCCCCTGCGCCTCGCTGAAATTCTTGCGAACAAAAGCGTTGAACTCCTCGATATTGCCCTCTATTGGACGGCGAATTTGGTCAAGTGTTGTAGTCATAAAAGTCTTATATTCGAACAAAGATAGTGAATTTTCGAGATAGTTGCCCCAAAAAAGGATTTTTTTTCTAACTTTGAGCGTTATTTAAGGTGGAATTATGAGAAATTTACAAAATATCTTGCAAAAAGCGTTACCAACAATTGTTGCTGTTTTGATTTTCGGAGCGGTTTCGGTCATAGGATTTGCTCCGCAGTTGGAGGGCAAGGTGCTACCTCAGCACGACATTCGCCAATTCGACGGTATGAGTCGTGATATTCGCGAGTGCAGAGCCGACTTCGACGAAGATCCTCAATGGACAGGTGCGATGTTTTCGGGTATGCCCGCCTACCAAATCAACATAAAATATCCGGCACAAATCATCAAGCGCACCGTCGATTGGGCGCAGTCGCTCTTTACGGCTCCTGCCTCAATGGTATTTTTTGCAATGCTGTCCGCATTTGTAATGGCATTGTTGATGGGAATGTCGGCGTGGGTTGGCATTATCGTAGCTCTTGCGTATGGTCTTTCCACCTACTTTTTCCTCATTATCGGTGCGGGACACATTACAAAGATGTGGGCATTGGTCTATGCTCCGGCAATGCTCGGCTCGATACATTATACCCTGCGCCAAAATATGTGGATTGGTGGTGCATTGACAGCACTCTTTGCTTCGTTGGAGGCAGGTGCAAACCACCCACAGATAACATATTACTTTGTCTTGGCCGCAGCCGCACTCTTTATCTCGGAGTTGGTATTTGCAATTAAAAACAGGGTGTGCAAAATTTTTGCACAGCGTGCTGCTGTACTACTTGGAGCGGCAATTTTAGCTCTCGGAGCAAATTTTGCACCTCTCTACTACACCATGCAACACACCTCCGACACAACGCGTGGCGGAAGTGCATTGGCGGTAGAAAACGAGCGCAAAGGACTAGACATTGACTACGCTACGGCGTGGAGTTACGGCATTGACGAGTGTTGGAATATGCTTATCCCAGACTTTATGGGTGGCGACTCGGGAGCAACCTTCTCGAAGAGTGGTGAGGTGGCTGAATCGCTCAAACGATTGGGCGCGGACCGTCGCACAGCCGAAGGCATTGCCCAGCAACTGCCAACCTATTGGGGTGAACAGCCCTACACCGCAGGCCCTACATATATCGGTGCTGTTGTGATTTTCCTTGCTTTGCTTGGCCTCCTGCTTGCCGACAACCGCAATCGTTGGTGGGTGTTGGCTGCGACAATTTTGGCAATTATGATGTCGTGGGGCTACCATGCAATGTGGTTTACCGAGATGTGCTTCAAGCTTTTACCTCTCTATAATAAGTTCCGTGCCGTTTCTACCGCCTTGGTCGTTGTGGAGTGGAGCGCACCACTCTTGGCAGGTATGGCATTGTGGCAGATGTGGCAAAAGTGGGAGGATAAAAAGTATCTCTCGCGAAAAATCGCCATCGCAGCAGGCATTACCGCAGGTTTATGCTTAATTTTCGCGGTTGCAGGCTCGTCGATGTTCGATTTTGGCGAAGAGGCAAGCGTTGCGATGATGGGACAAGCATTTGGTGATGCCGAAGTTGGCGCAATCGTTGCCGAGGCTATGGCCACCGAACGCGTTTCGATTCTCGCAGCCGATGCGTGGCGTTCGATTGTCTACATACTCCTGGCAGCAGGGGTTCTGCTTGGCGCGCTACACATCGACAAGAGGTGGCGCATAGGAGCTTTAGCGATAGTGGCGGTGCTTATTGTCGTAGATATTCTTCCGATAAACCTGCGCTACCTCCCATACGAAACATTCGTCGAGAAGCGCAACACCAAGATACTCCCTACCGAGGCTGACAAACAGATTATGGCAGACAAGGAGTTGGGCTACCGCGTGTTCAACCTCACCGTTTCGCCATTCAATGACGCTACAACCTCGATGTTCCATCGCTCGATTGGCGGTTACCACGGTGCAAAAATGGGGCGCTACCAAGACCTTATCGACCACTATCTCAACGATGGCAATGAGGCGGTACTTGATATGCTTAACACCAAGTATCTCATAACCAAAAATGGCGTTATCGAGCGACCAACCGCCTATGGTGCAGCTTGGTTTGTAAACAAAGTGGAGATTGTCGAGAGTGCCGACGAGGAGTTGGCTGCTCTGGGCAAAGTAGACCTTCGCACCACCGCTGTAGCCGAGGTTGGCGCACCACGACCACGCATCGAAGGTGTGGGCGATATTGAACTCAAAGAGTACCGTCCAAACTATCTGCGTTATGACTACACTTTGACAGGTGGCAGTGCCGTAGCGATCTTCTCGGAAGTCTACTATGACAAGGGTTGGCAGGCCTACCTCGATGGCGAACCTTGCGACGCGTTCCGTGCCGACTATCTCCTTCGTGCGATGGTTCTGCCCGAGGGTCAGCACACCGTAGAGTGGCGATTCAAGGCTCCAAATTGGGGTTTAGCCGAGGCAATAACGCTTATTTGCTCAATTTTGATTATCTTCGCACTCGTAATACCAGCTATTTTGAAATATTATGGCAACTACAAAGAGAAACATATCGCGTAGAGTCCGCTTCTCGTACGCCACCTCGACTGTCAGTATGACGCTCGTATTGTTCTTGCTTGGGGCAATAGGCTTTATTATGGCAAATATCTTCACCACCACAAAGCGTATGCGCGAGAGCGTGACGATGATTGTGGAGTTGAAGGATAACCTCACCGAGGCGGAGCGTGACACCGTAGCTGTACGCCTTGCCGAGAGCGAGATGGTAGCCTCGCTGAAATTCGTATCGAAGGAGTCGAAATTGGAAGACGAGGAGTTTAAGCGAGTGTTTGCGGTGGATATCAAGGGGCTTTTGGGCGAGAATCCTCTGCCCGACTCATACGATGTAACCCTCTCGGCTCTCTCGTCGAACAAGGAGGGACTCGAGAAGTTTGCCGAGGAGGCTCGAAAGATCGAGGGTGTATCGTATGTAACCTATCCGCAGAGTTTTATCGAAGAGATGCACTCTACACTCGATGCCATGCAGTTTATAATGCTCGTCTTTGGCGGTGCGTTGCTTGTGGTATCGTTTGTATTGCTAAACAACACCGTTCGCTTGGCAGTATATTCGCAACGAGAGTTGATAAACACACTGAAGGCCGTAGGCGCTACGAAGTGGTTTATTATGCGCCCATTTGTTGGTAAAAGTGCCTTACAGGGGCTTTTGGCAGGAGTTATTGCATCGGTATTGTTGGGCGGAGCGCTCTATGGTTTGAACCACCTCTTGCCAGAGGTTGGCATCTTCCCAAAATGGGAGGTCGTGGCATACCTCGCACTCTCGCTTGTGGCGGTAGGCATTGTTGTAGCAGTAGTTTGCACCTTGCCAGTAGTGAACCGCTTTGTAAATATGAAGTCAAATAAGATTTATCTTTATTAGGGGCGTTAGAGAATTTAAGGAGTATAAGGAGTTTAGTGTTGCGCAAACATTAAATTCTTTGAACTCATTAAGCTCCTTAAACTCACTAAAGGTCAATGGATAAAAGTAAAAAATAAAATATATGAAAAACTGGTTTAATAAAGTCGAGGATAAGAACGATAAGGCAATGCCTTTGACTATGCGCAACTATGCATTGATGATTGTGGGTGCAGTAGTTGTTGTTTTGGGCTTTGTGCTAATGGCCGGAGGTACGGTTGCAACCCCAGAGGAGTTCTCGTATGACATCTTCTCGTGGCGCAGAATCACCCTTGCCCCAATACTCATAGTTGCAGGTTTTGCATTCGAGATTTATGCTATTTTGAAACGCTTTTAAGAGGGAGTGTAATCTCCACCACTAAAAAGATGTGGATACCCGAATTGGTTGGGCATCCACATCTTCTTTCGTAACTATTTTTTGCGTTTTACCACAAGGGCACTCATCACGCGGCGCTCTCCTTCGTGGTCGAACTTCTTGTTGCGACAAGGGTAGCTTACGGTGCCCTCCTCGGCAGTCCACATCGACGATGAGCCTCCGCCATCGAGGTTGATAGCATCGCGCATACCGAGCCAAGCGCACACCTTCGTAAATTCGCTGATAGTTACACCTTCGGCATTGCCTTTCGAGCGACCATCCACCACTACGAGATATACATTGCCCTTCTTGTCTGTTCCGATTGCGGTACGAGGGTGACGCTGTGTGTAGGTATAGAATGCACCCACAGGCTTTCCGCCCGCATTATCGACCATACCCTTGGTGTAGGCATCGTGGTCCATCGGCTTACCCTCGTCAATAAGTACAGGGCCGGCAGCCAAGATATTCTTGTACTTCTTTGCATATTTTGCCTCCTCCCCTGCTTTGCAGTAGTCGAGAACGACCTTCTTCTTGCCAACACATACCAAGCCATCAACACGCTCCTTCTCGAAATCTGCCGTAACCGACAACTGCTTGCCATTGAGTTTGAGGAAGGTCGAAGGCTTATCAATTCGCACATCCCAATATCCGGCATTCACAGCAAAGTCGCCATCAATCGACTTTGCCGTAGCCGAAAGACGCGATAACTTCTCAGGCTGAACGATTATGGTTTTGAAGTGCTTTGGCGAGTAGCGGATAACCGAAACGGTCTGGTAGGAGTCGAGAATATTCGCCCTCAGGATGACATATCCCTCTGCGCCCTTTGGAAGTTTCAACTCATGACGGGGAGCGGTGACCAATTTCACCGAGTCGGTGTTTTGTGCCGTTGCCGAGAAAAGGAGCAACGACGCAGCAACAAAGAGTAGGCCTTTTTTCATATTCATTCTATATTTAGTTATAAATCATACACAAAGTTATCTTTTTTATGCGAAACCACCAAATTTTGTTACCTTTGCACTATGGCAAAGCAGAACATAAACAAAACCAACGCAGCCAGATTGCTCGACAAAGCAAAGATTGCCTACGAGCTGATACCCTACGAGGTTGATGAGAACGATTTGGCTGCAACACATGTTGCGGAGTCACTCGGCGAGCCTATCGAGCGCGTTTTCAAGACATTAGTCTTGAAAGGTGATCGCAACGGCCACTTTGTTTGTGTTATTCAGGGCGACAAGGAGGTTGATTTGAAGCTCGCTGCCAAGGTGTCGGGCAACAAAAAGTGCGACCTTATTCCGATGAAGGAATTGCTGCCGACTACGGGATATATCCGAGGTGGCTGCACCCCTATAGGTATGAAAAAGCCATTCCCAACCTTTATCGACGAGTCGTGCTTAGAGTTTGACTATATCTACATCAGCGCAGGACAACGCGGTTTGCAATTGCGCCTCTCACCAACCGATTTGATTTCATACACCAAAGCGAAAACCGAAAAACTGACACTATAAAATGGCAAAGGTCTCGATAATTGTTCCGGTACATAACACCGCTGAATATCTTCCAAAATGCATTGCATCGCTTACAGCGCAAAGCGTAGACGATATGGAGATTATCTTGGTAGAAAACTGCTCTACCGACAACTCTCTGGAGGTGTGCAAAAAGTTTGCAGAGGGTGATAATCGCATAAAAGTTATCACCATAGAGGTAGGACACCCTTCGGCGGCGCGCAATGCCGGCATCAAGGCTGCTTCGGGCGACTATGTGGGCTTTGTCGATAGTGACGATTTTGTCGACAAGGAGATGTATGGCGATATGTACGGCCTTGCCTCGCAGCACAACTTGGATGTTGTTTCCTGCTCTTTTAGAATGGAATACAATGATGGCACAACTCGATGTGCAATGCCAAACGACGGCTCCATACGAATAATGTCGGGCAAAGAGATTACCCTGCTAAACCTTCACGACAAGGTTTCGAGAGTAATTCCTACAATGCTTATCAAGCGAGAGTTACTCAATGATTTCGCCTTCCCTATAGGTGTCTATTTCGAGGATAGAGCCACCACCCACTTCCTGATGTCGCGCACCGAGCGTGCCGGTGTTATAAATAGGGCCTATTACGGCTACTTCTCGCGCAAAGGCAGTCGTATGCACAATGGCGACAATTTCAAGCGTATGCGCGACTTTGTATGGGCAAACTCGTGCCGTTTGGAGTTCGTACGCACGACACCTCTCTTCACAGACGAGGAGCGCCCAAATGCTGCAAAGCGTTGTGCCGAGCAGTATCTGCGCAAATTGCGCCACCTTCTTCGCCTTGCTACAACGCCAGAAGAGCGTGAGGAGGCGTTGTTGTGGTGTCGTAAGGTGGATGTTATTATACCAAAGGGTGTGCGCCTTCCGTTGAGGGCGCGTGCAATAAAGTGGTATATAAAACTCTTTGTGATTTAATCCGTAAGACCGATACGAGCCTTTATCCACGCAACAATCTTGTTGCGTCCCTCTTCGCACGCCATATCGAGCGAGTTGAAGCAGCCAAACTTGCACTCTTTGTCGAGCGAGAATTTCGCCAACTTTTTCTCGATATACTCTAACCCCTTTTTAGGTTTCAGGTAGAGCAAATTGCCCTTTACAGGGCGCAATTCGCACTCTCCTCGTTGGTGCAACAGCAGATATTGCAGCTCCTGAGGATTAAATTGGGTAGCATGGCGGAAACGGTGCGATATGTTGCGTAACAAAACCTCTGGATTTTTTGTAAAATACTCTTCGTAGAGTGTGCGCAACAAGGCTCGTGGAGTGTGGTCAATCTTCAAGTAGTATCCGTGGCAACCGAGCACAGAAGCGGCATTGAGCATCGTCTGCTTGAACGAAACGGCTTTCGAGCCATCTCTGCGATACTTGAATAGGCGAGTAAATGATGTCCACCAAAAGGAGGCTTTATCGGCATAGCAGACGACCTTTCCATTAGGCGCAAAGAGATCATCGATAGTAACGGGTGCGGTAAGCACAAAATCGTCATTGAACTCTACAAACCTATCGCTCAACCCTGGAATACGCCAAGTCATCGACTCAATAGAGATGGAGTTGAAGGTTGGCAAATACTCCTCGTAACCACGAAAAATGGTTTTGTGGTCAATAATCTCCACGGGGATATACCCCTCGGGGAAGTGTTGCGACAAGAGAGGCTCCAAGTTGGGATTTTGCTCGTCGGTTACGATATATATTTTGTTAATCCACGGAGCAAAACGATTGATAGATGCCACGCAGTAGAATATCTCGCCAAGACTACTAAAGCGGGTAGCACCCGCAACATTCTCCTCCGCCACCATTTCTGACGAAGTAAAGGCTTGGCGCTTGGCCTTATGGCGAGGATCATCGCCATCAACCCATGTTATTACGGCATCTATCTTCTCAATCATAGTTCGTACTTTGATTTTTGTGGGAAACGCTCCTCGAAGGCGTCAAGCAAAGCGTGGCGCAATTCTGCATAACGCTCTTCGGAGAGTTGCACATCGTTTATACAAGCGAGTTGTCGAGTTGGCTTTTTGATAAATGAAGTCAAACCACTAATCGAACTTATACCCACCGAAAAGTGCTTCTTGGAGAGGCGTTTGTTTATTAGCCTTCCCTTCAAATAGGCATAGTTGAGAAATATGTATTGAGCAACATTGCCATTTGTTCTGACACGGGTAATACTCGACAATATCTCCTCTTTCATCTTCTCGTACAGCTCCTCGCACTCGCTCTTAAACATCGGCGTACAGATGTGTTGAGGACGCAAGAAAAAACAACGAGGCTTCAAACCTAATGCTCGGCGAGCCAGACGGTCGGAGTTGCGACAAATATGCTTAAACATATTATTTACGATGAGGTGGTACGACATTCCGAGGTAGCACTTGCCTTCACGGAAAAAGTCGGTTGGCTCGCTCTTCAACATCGGAAACACATCGTCGTTGAAGTAGAGATACTCCTCGTCAAGGTCTTCTATGCAGTGCAGATGCATTTCGATAGGGTTGCTATTGAAAACGGGTAGAAATTCAGCAGGGATAATATCTTTGTGAAGAACGATATGCACCTCGTCTCGATTTATCCACTCGGGTACTTGGCTCTCGTGTGAAACCACGAGGTGTACCTTGCGGATAAACGACATATTCTCGGCTATACCGCGAAAGAGATAGCGGAGTGTTCCCCAGTCGCGAAAACGCTTCTCCAACACTGGTTGGTTGGTGTACTTCTCGTAGTCGCTCTGCCAAACTGGGTCCAAGCCGTTTACATATGTAATTACTATATCCATAGTCTTCACATTTTATGATGAAAGCCTCTTTTCACCACTACAAATATAGCGCTTTATTTTGTAGAAACAAAGAGAGGTGGCTTTTTCAGTATAGTTTTTGGTTATACAATGATAAAAATTTATGATTTGCGAAAGCGGAAAATTCGTTTTAACTTTGCTATAACAAAAACAGAAAGAGATGAAAAGTGGCATTAAAGTTAACATTCTCGTAGACCTTGTGATGTTCCTGGCGATGGCCGTAACAAGCATCAGCGGCGTGGTGATTAAAATTATCGCTCCGTTGCGCCGAGTAGCACACGAGGAGTGGGTACGCTCAGCCGCAGAGTGGTTTTTCCAGTCGTGGAATCGTCGCACCTGGGCGCACATACACCTTTGGGCAGGCGTTATAGTAATGGCATTGTTGGTGGTGCATATCGCACTCCATTGGCAAATGGTCGATGGCTTCTTCAAGAAGCATATCACCAACAAAACTCTGCGCGCGGTGCTATATGTGGTATTACTTTTGCTATTGATACTCTCGGTGGTGCCTTGGTTGTGGGCGTTTTAAACAGAAAGCGGAGAGTTGAGAGATTTTTATTTACTCTAACGACACTTGTTAAACTCCCTCCCCAAAAGGGGAAATCGGAGACGGTTTAGACAACAAGAAGCAATAAGTTTATTAACAATAAAAAGGAAAGAATTATGGCTGTTAAATTTTATGTTTGCCCTCATTGTGGCAATGTTATTCAGAAGGTTGTGGACTCGAAGGTCCCTGTGGTATGTTGTGGCGTAGCGATGCAGGAGTTGGTGCCAAATACGGTTGATGCAAGCAACGAGAAGCATGTTCCTGTTGTTACAAAGATTGATGACTGCCACATCAAAGTTGAGGTGGGTAGCGTGGCACACCCAATGTTGCCAGAGCATCACATCTGCTTTATCTATGTCGAGACCGAGAATGGCGGTCATCGCATCGACTTGACCGACAAACCCGAGGCTGTGTTCTGCACTTGCGACTCGAAGCCTATCGCGGTGTATGAGTATTGCAACCTGCACGGCTTGTGGAAAACAGAGTTGTAATATAGATTTAGGTTATTTGATTGAGCAATATTAGAGTGGGGTTGTCTAACAAATTTGGTTAGACAGCCCTATTCTGTTGCCCCTTTCGGCATTAACCCTGCTATGCAGACTTTTTCCTACTTGCAGCTCGGAAAAATGTAAATAAATCTATTTTTTTCGCTCGTTCAGCATCGTCGGTTCTGCATTTTTTCTTAACTTTGTGCCACTATGGATATATTGTTTCATACCGACGACTGCAACTACCGCCTGCCACAGAAGCGCTTGATGCGCCGTTGGTTGCGAGAGGTTGCACAGCAGGAGGGAGGCTACGAGATCGCCGAGATAAACTATGTTTTCTGCTCGGCAGAGCGCCATCGTGCGATGAATATAGAGTTCCTCGGCCACGACTACTTCACCGATATTATCACTTTCGATGATAGCAACCTGAAAGAGGGCTTTATTGCGGGCGATATCTTCATCGACATCGAGACCGTGCGCGATAATGCCCGCCTGTATGGCGCAACGGCACGCCAGGAGATGTTGCGCGTGATAGTTCACGGCGTGTTGCACCTCTGCGGTCAGAAGGACAAAACCCCTCGCACCGAGAAGCAGATGCACCGCAAGGAGGATAAGTATCTTGCGTTGCTCGATACATTAAGCCATTAGCTATTAGCCATTGGCCATTAGCATTTTTAGTGAGATTAGAAAAATAGGGAGTTTAGCGATGCTATTCTCCCTATCTTCGTTAAATTCATTAAATTCTTTATACTCCACACTGCCGGGTACGATTTTTCGTACCCACGAGGGAACACAAAATTAAAATTATCGCCTCGCAGTATGCGATTCGCTTGTTATTTCATATATTCCGCAGCGTTTAAAATAGCAGTATTAAACTCTGTTTCATTGGTAGCCCCCGAAGAATATAACACTTCGCCATGTGGTCCTAAAACATAAATATACATACATCCTGGACTTTTAGGCAAACCCCAAACCTTTATCATATTTTGCTGACAATCTATACTATATGTTATTCCATATTTAATCTGCCATTTATAGAAGGTCTTTTTATAAAATGCCATGGTATATTTCGTCATTCCTTTGGTCAATATAGGAGCCCAAGAAATAAGAGAAACCGATGGGATACCTGCTTCTTTGAATTTGCTCATCCAGTTACCTAAATTAGGAGCCGTTATATTACACAATACAACATGCTTCATTCCACAAGATGCTGTAAATTCAACCTCTTTGCCCTCCAATGAAAGCACGGTTATATTTGGCAACACCTTAACTTCGGTTTTTTGTTCTTCAACAGTTGTCTCGGTATTAAAAGATTGTGCGCTTGCACTTACACTTACAATCGAGAGTAGTACAACGAATATATTTCTAATTGTTTTCATACTATTTTGCTTTTATAATAACAACAAATTTTGATAATTGCTTAATCTGCTCTGATAAGCTTAAATGAGAGATAGAATTGGTGGCAGGAATATTTATCTTAATCGGAGAAGACTGAATTAGCAGTCGCAGATAGGTTGATTTAATGGCGTATCCGACATTCTGTGCAGCCGATATCCCCGCATTTGTAATACCCACCAAATTACCATTCTTGTCGAATAATGGACCACCGCTACTACCTGGCTGAATAGGAGCAGATATTTGATATGTTACCACATCACCTTGATAGCCTGTAATTGACGAGATTATACCATCGGTGATTTTAACCTCTTCTCCCATATATTGTGACAGCGGATATCCCATTGCAAAAATGCTTGTTCCCGTTTCGCATATTTCTGGTTTAATAGTAAATGGCAAATTAGCAAGAGGCTTAAACTCTTTATCGTCAATCTGCAACAACGCTAAATCGTTAATTTTGTCCGCAACCAATAATTTCGTTTTGTATGTTTTAACACTGACACCATCTTTAATAATTACATCGTAAGATGATTTGTTCGCTATGACATGATAGTTTGTTGCAATAATACCTTGCTTATCAATAATGACTCCACTACCTTGCGATGTATAAACCTGTCCGCTACCGCCACCTTGCGTTGGAGGTGGGGCTACTGAACCTCTACTAGCCTCTTGCGCCCCAGGAAACATTCTGACAAAGATTGTCTTTTCTCCTGCTTCCCTACTTTTTAGTGTAAATACCCCATTGTCTAGTTCAACTTGCACATTGTTATTAACCTCGCCTTTATCTGAGATCCACGACACTTTGTAATAACCTGTTACCGCCGTTAAACGAATTTCAGCTTTAAGGTGTCCTTCTTTCCACATTGGTTGTTTCTTTCCATAATCAGCCAAATAAATAACCTTAAACGAACTTTCTTCTCGTTTTACAGCCAATAACGGCTTTGACTCTCCCCACCATTTAGAACTCGATGTTTCAGCAAACTCGTAGATTCCTTCATAGTCTTGAATACCATTTTGTTGCCAATGCATGCGGAGAGCCTCCTCTGTCCAATCGGTTAGAATTAGAGGGTCTTCATTATCAAGCACTGCAAGATCCGACCATTGCATTCCTCCGACATTTAAATTAATTTTAGCAACACCATAAGGAATTTTGGGAAATACCAACCAACTACTGATCGTTTGATTCTTATTTCCACTATAATAAGGAAAATCCGTTCCTGGCGTGTATCGTCTATTGCTTCCTGCAACATTTACAAGCCAGCCTCTTATTTTGTATACATCATCTCCAACATACAATCTTGTATCAGATGGCACTGTCATTGTACCGAATCGGTTGTGTAAAACCGTGGTGGTTATATGGACATAAGTATAGTCGCTATCACAGCTAACCATGTCAACAACCCATGATAACTTTCCATCATTTTTAATCTCGCTTAATGGATAAGAGTCTGTGTTTTTCGGAATATTAAATTCTTGCGCATAAACCATAAAGCAAGAAAGTAATAACGCAAATAAAATAAATAATCTTTTCATTATTCCTTCATCTAATAATCTCCTACTCACTTAATGGCTTTTCGGGTACTCCATTAGTCCATCTTGGTTCGGGTTTAAGTACGCACATAAAAAAGCGAGGACTAAACTCTGTTTATCTGCTTCTGAGGTCTTCGACTACCTTGCACCAAATAAATGAGTAAAGCCCACGCTGAATTGCGTGAGCGCTACTGCTTTACTCTTGGTGCTTTGTGAAAGTGTCGAAGTTTCAGAAGCCAGAATAAAAGTAACGCTTTTCCTTATATGTCTAAAATGTGCGTACTAATTATACGCAATGTTTCATAGGCAAAATTTTATTTTTGTTTTTATGCACCACAAATTTAGAAATTTATTTTTGAAAGAGCAAAAAATCTCTCGTCTCTCGTCTTTTGTCTTTCGTCTTTTTATTAACTTTGCCCCACAAACCCCAAAATCGGAGGCGGTTAGGCTATTTTTGTGCGTTACGCAGCGGTGGGAAACGGAGCATA
>JAEIGA010009115.1_pt1 | contig 15012 bp, 18 predicted proteins | sample 9270691 | NCBI WGS metagenome assembly JAEIGA01 (sample SAMN17057246, study PRJNA624740) | gut metagenome | biome: biome; isolation source: fecal sample | host: Bos grunniens | place: China: Xizang | collected 2019
CTGAATAAGGTTTTCTACATTAGGAATTGCTGAACCTGAGATTGTAGCCGTGAATTTGTCCAAATTAGATAATTCTTCTGCCTTGATAGTCTCGATAGGTTTTGCTCTGAGTTTTGTTGCGGCAGTATCAGCATTTCGTGCTGTTTTGATAACGTTATTAAGTTCATCAACAGCTTTTCTTGCTTCATTATCAAGTTCTGTAAATGTCGTAGCATCAGCAGTTCTTAATTTTTCGATTGCCGAAGTAGCTTTGTTATAAGCTTCTGTAACTTTGCCAATACTTTCTTCCGATGTTATCGGACGAGGTGCACTCTGGTCGTCAGCAGCGGCTTTGAGATTAATCATCTTACGCTCAAGATTATTGGCTGCTTGAGTTGCCTTTACGAGCATACGCTCAACGCCAGAATCCGAGCCTGTAATCTGAATACGTTCAAAGCTTTTGCCAGTTTCATCTAATGCATAATGCAGACGTTCAACTTCACCTGTTGCTTTGTGGACGTTAAGAACAAAACCGTTGAGATTTCTTTCAGCATCTTGCGTCCAATCAGCAGTTACACTTTGTACACCGTTAGGATCTGAGGACTTAATATTCTCTTTAAGGGCGGCAATAGTTTGCATACCTTTTGCAAGAGCCTGAACATTCTGCTCAGTTTGCTTAATTTCATCAGTTCCAAAGTCTATCCAAACAGAATCAGCAAATGGACTTCTGCCAGTAACTTTGCCGACAGTCTCCATAAGAAAGATAGCCCAATTGTTTAACTCGGCTTTATTTTTTTCAATGCTGTCATCTATTTGAGTGAAGGACTTGCTGAAAATATCAGCTAAGTCTCTTACGCCTTGTACGATATCACCTTCGTTAACAATCGCATCCTTTAGAGGATTGATTGAATTAACCTCATGTGCAAAGTCACTCCAGTAGTATGGCTTATTAGGATTTGAAATCTTATTAATATCATTAGTCCAACCAGTAGAACCACCCAACGTCCTGTCAAGCATTACCTTTACATTAGTACCTTGTGCTTCTGCTTCTTTTTGCAAAGCCACATACTGTTTGGCTGTGATAAATACCTTTTGTTGCTCTCGTTGAATTTCTTTGATTCGCTCTTGCTGATGTTTGAGTTCTTCATTAACAAGCCGTTCTTCTTGTTTGTAATTTAAAGCGAATTGCAGAATTTTAGCCATCTGATTCTCGGCTTCTTCGCTATAACCAGATGTGTCAAACACCTTTTGATACTCCGAAAGAAGTTCTTTCAACTCGGTACGGAGTGCTTCTGTTTGCCCTGTGGGATAGACAATGCCTATTGTTTTTTCAATTTCTTTTGCCTGCCTTTGTAACTCACCTTTATTAATCTCGGCTGTGACATTAATTTTTACAGGTTCGGCTTTTACAGCCTGACTGATGCTTTGTTGTATGCCACTCGTGTTTACATTGACAGACAAACTCTCAGACATTTCGTTGAGCTGGGATTGTATCTGTGAAAGATTACTTGTGTTTATATTACAAGCAATTTCCAGCTTTAAATTAGGCGCAACTTGTTCGTCTAATTCCTTTTGTATATTATGGACTGTTTCAGGAACTTTCAGTCCCGCTGTTATTACAATCTTGCTACCATTTGCCATTCTATCACTCCTTTCTTACCACACAAACTTAATGTCTTGTCCTTCCCATTCAGCCTCTATGTCATCAGGAGAGATATATACACCATAAGGATTTGAACGGTTGAACATTTTAACCGCCTTTTCTACAAAATGGTAGCCTTCATAGTATGTAAAGCGAGGAATAGGATGCCCGATTGCATCTTCCATTTTTTTACTATGCCAGCCTTCCGAAATAAGCAGCGGGGTGTAAGACATATGATCCCCCCACAGATTACTGTGATAAGCCATAGATGGTCTAAATGACACACTGAGTTCTATGCGATTACCATTTACTCTCGCATGAATAAAGTCCTCAGCATAAAGCGAATCTTGAAAGTCAAAAGTTCTCTTATATACTTTAGGCTCATATGACAGATAATACTCTTGAATGAAATTGTCAACGCAATCGTAAAGATAATCTACGGCTTTTTCAAGATTCTGTCGTATTGTAAGACCATTGCTCATCTTTACTTTTCCAGCAACAATGCGCGCTAACTGTCTCTCTAAACTATCTGCCATACACCATCACCTTCTTACTTATTCTTAACTTTAGCTTTCTTCACAGGCTTTTCTACGATTGCCTTTACAACAGCCTTGTCATCCAAATTTGCCATCTTTTCTGCGATTTCGTCCAAAGCTTTAGTGTCGCCCATCTTTTCAGCGAACTCTGAAAGCACTACGCACAAATCGTCAAACGAGGTCTTGCGTGTAAGGTTCTTATAGTTAATTGCCTCGTCTATTGCCTGTTCAATTTCTGTCCAGATCGGCAACTTTGTCACATCAGCCGCAACGGAAGCAAACCATGCGCTGCCTTGTGTGCATTTGAATACCTCTGAGACACCCATCTCATTAAGCTCGATATCGGTCATGTACTTTATTATCACGTATCTTCTCGCAATCTCACGATATTCAGGGCGGTATGCGCCACTCTCGTCAAAACAAGAATTAGCAATAGTGTTTACGATCTCTGAATAGCCGTCAGCATCAAGATAGGTCTTGATTGTGACAGGAACGCCATTTATGCGCTTTACTGCGTTTTTGAGAGCGAAATTCTTGCCCATCACTTCTGTTATAGTTGCCATATTATTTCTCCTTTATAATACTTTGGTGCTTATGCTCATATTGATATAAGCACATCAATCAATTTGAGACTGCGAAACGTAATAGGCAATGCCAATAGCATCGCTTATATCGTCCACAGTTATATCTAATCCATACATCTCGTTTACCTTTGCCATAACGTCAGCTTTACGTTCTTCTCGCTTTATCTTGCTATTATACTTACCAAACGCCGTTATCCATGTTTGTTCCAAGATAATGTCGTAGGGTATTTTTAGTTCCCACAGAATACGCGAGAGCTGCCCTTGTAGCCGACTTAGACTTCTAAATCCTGAGATATTCACGCGACTATAGTCCATACGCTTTGTTACGGGATTGAAGCTTGGTGCTACATATATCTCCTCAAAGGCAACGTGATTAGGTTTTATTTTCTTTATTAATTTCTTGACCACATCACATATATAACTAATGCGGAGCAAAGTTGTGTCATATTCTTCTTCTGGCATTGTTATTGTAATGAGATGCGGTTCTTCTTCTATCTTAACTTTTGTAACACGTTTTGAAGATTTAGGCTTTATAAGCCCGTAATCAAGTAGTTCACCGTCTTGCATTATCGAAAATGCGGTCGCGGTCGAACTCTGATCTAAACTAAGTATCTTCATATCTCCTCCCATAAAAAAAAGCACACCCGAAGGTGCGCTGTATATTATTCTGCATATTTCCAGATGTAACCTCTGTAGATATCTTTCTTACCACGACAGCAAAGGGAAACCATGTTTCTGCCCCAACCGTCTTTTTCTGCGTCAGTGAAACAATCAAATATCTTGACAAGCCGTCCATCAGGCGTATACTGAGCTATTTTACAACCTTTCTTGATGATAGTTTTAGTTGAATAATACTGTTTATCAAGTTCATATTGCTCTGGCGTATCTGTAATATATCTCCAAACATAGCCATAAGCCGAATCGATACATCTTTGACAGCAATTGCTGACCGTTTTGCCTAAATACTTTTTGGGGAGACAAGTAAAATCATCGTATTCAGCTATTAAATTCATATCAAGATCATATTGGCAAATCGGGATTCTATGAATGCATTGCAATGCAGTTTTTAATTCTTCATCGCTAATTTGTGTCAATTTGTATCTCCACAAATATCCGCCAACAGAACTATAATTGCCTTTACAAGCCATTCCGATATCGGATGCGTTCGCCCCTGTTTCGGCTTGTGCTTTTGTTGCACTGTCAAAAGACTTTATAAACCTACCACGCAAATCATATTGATAAACTTTCTTTTCCCACGGGAAACTATCTGTAGCAATCTCAATACGGCGTTGAAGCTCTTCTTGGCTAAAATCTCTATCATAAATCCATATTTTGCCATCTTGATAGCGATGTGGGCGCAAACAATCGCTTCTGATATTATTGATATTCCTACCTGTTTGATTAGCCGCATCCCTTGGTAAATCATAATGAGCAATTAAACTACCATCTGTGTTGTAAACGCTCAAGGCGTTTTTGGTGCGTTTGTTTTCCATTTCTTCAAACCTTTGAGAAATAAGGTACTTTTCATCAGCGTAAACCCAGTGCAATGGATTGCCATTAACATCTCTTCCTGCGAAACTGCGCTTTCCAGAACAACAAGCGCATATGGTCGATGCTGGAATACCTGTTTCTCTTTCAGCTATTCTTGTACCTTCGTACTCCTTGTCTGTTTCAACACAATAAACGCCCTTCCAAAAATGATTATTGGTTGAGCCGCCTAAGTCGAGATTAAAACCTTTGTTTCTATTAGTTAAATCCCACTTAGCAATCAACCCCCTCTCCATTGCCGTAGCTTCTTCTTCAGTAAGATTATCAAACAATATCTCATGTTCAAGACTGTCCCACCCGTATTTCTCGATGTAACGCCAGAAATATTTTTGAGGCTTGTACCCAATTCCACCGTTACGCCAACGATTCTCAGCACCAACCCTTGTTATGCCGACATATGCCCTCCCATCAATTTTAGACGTATGTTTATAGACGCAATATTCTCTCTTTTCTTCCATTGTCATCCTCCTTCTTGATGTTGTCACATAATATATATAGACTTCTACATATATTATATCACATGAAATTAAAATTGTCAATAACAAATATATAGCATAGCACATATTATATCCTTGACTTTTGATGTAAAATGTGCTATTATATATATGGAGGTGATTAGATGTTTTCATATAAACCACTATTAATTCAGTTAGTAAAAAAAGAAATGACAAAAACTCAATTGCGTGAAGCCGTTGGCATGAGCATGAATACTCTCGCCAAGATATCAAAAAACGAATATGTGTCAATGGAGGTTTTAGATAAGATATGCAAAACGCTTAATTGTGGCATTGAAGATGTAATTGAGCATATAAAAGAAGGGTAGAGGGGCGAAGATTTCGCCCCTCTTTTCTTAATACAATTTAGATTTTCTCGTGGTCTTAGTTGCTCTTTCTTTTCCTTTTTCACCGATAATCTCACGAACGCATTTTTCTACATGAGGGAGCATCCAAGATAAATCGTCGTTAGCATGAACTCCGCACTTTTCAGCAAAGGCTTCGATTGCCTGTTCTTTTGTGAGTACACCACTACGATATTCTTCAATAGTCATATGCACCATGTAATGCTCCATAGTATCGGCAACAAATCTCCAACCGTGGGTTTGACCACAGGTAGGGCAATATTCATGCTCTTTACCGCAAACCCAACACCTTATCATGTTACTCATAAATTATTACCAAGAAGGAACGAAAGTCTCGTCTGCGACTGCGATTTCGTAGAAATCCTTGGACTGGTCACAATATGAGTAGGCGAGGTCTAAAGTTACCGAAATTGTATCGTCTAAGTTAAAACCAATAGTATTTCCTGTCTGTGGTTTAGAATTTTTAGCGGTGATCCACAAAGCCTTGACTCTTGACTGGTCACATAACGACACAGCAAGGACAAGGAATCTTACCTTTGCAGCATCAGGGAACTTATCGGCAGCGTTAACAACCTTAACACCAGCAGTTACTGAATATTCATAGATAATCTCAATCTTTGTGCCTGCCTTGAATATAGTTGAATCAGTGGGGAAGTATACTCTATGATTTGTTGAATCATAGTAGAACTTAGTTGATGTAGCTGCTGAAGATACCTGTTCATAGTTATCCTCAAGAGAGTTATCCTCAGTCAGAGTATGGAATGAAATTTTATATGCACCGCCAACCTCTGCTTCAGGCTCTTTAGTCAGAGTAACATAACCTGCGCTTACGTCTGCTGCCTTTAACACAAATCTGTCAATATAAGGAACACGCATTGCATGGTCACTGTCTGCCGTAAACTTCTCTGTACCATTCAACGCAGCCACGAGGCTAAGATCTAAAACAGATGAATCGAATGTTATCTGACAAGACTTATTTCTGTCAATTGTAAAGATAACAGAACCATTAGCATCACGCTTTTCTGTAACCTCGCCGTCCTGAGTGATTTGCAGATTCTCTACTTGACTGCACATCCACTTAACATTTTCTGCTGAGTCAAATGCCCATGCGCCGATAATCTGCTTAATAGCAATACTATTTATAGCCATATTTTACCACCTTTCTATAATATTTTTGTTTTAATAGGACGCATCCAATCCAAATCCTTTTTGTTTATATTCTTGTACGAGATCGTACCAGCATATAAACCACGATTGAGATTGTCTGCGTTCTGCTTATAACCTAAACGTATGATCGCATCATAAAACTGACCGATCTTTAATTTCAGCACAGCATCATAACTATGCCATTCAGCCGCCAAAGAAGAAACGAGTGTTGCATATTGAGAACTCTCGCCAAACAATTCGGTTCTTCTCTGCGCCCTATCTATATTTTTCTTTTGTTGTCGTATCATTAAATCGTGCGTAAACTTATTCTCACAAGACGTAAGGTTGTTTTTAGGCAAACCATTCATACGCCTTATGCAGTCGGCAATTCTTTCTCTGGTGTGCGAATCTATGATTGCCCCATTTTCATGAACCAACACCAATTCGTCACCCTGAGTTGCGGGTTTGAATTTTTCAAAGTCCAAGTCACCAAACAGAAGTCTGGAACTACTTTGCGGAGTTGATGTGGCTAAAATGCAAAATAGCTCAAACGGTTTGATCTTTTCAAAATCGATTCCCATCTGATCTAAGTAGTATGGCATATCAAACGGCTCAGATGTAAAGGAACTAAGCACCTTCAAATATTCATCTTCGACATTAAGCACTTCTTCAACCGTAGGCTGATAAAGTGTAATGCCAACGCCAATATCAAAAGGCTTTCCAGTGATTAATCTTGCTTCATCTACTGCAAACATTTAGTCACCCGCAGACACCTGAGACATCAACAGCCTCGAACACAAGCTGTCTAAACCTATATGTCGTATTAACACTACCCGCCGTGTCCGACTTTAACTGAAGCGTACCCACGCCGAAATCTTGCCGCCCCTCATATTTTTCTTCTATGAGTTCCGCAAGGTAGTCCATACGAGTTCCACTTTCACCAACCATATTCATGCGCATATCCTCTTGGTGAGTCAGTACATAGAACACGATAACAGGGTGAACCCAGATATTGCTTTCACTACTACCATAACGAGTGCGCCTTTCTGGAATGTCAATCTCGACGAGAATATATGTCTTAACTTCGAATTCCACAGATGGAATCCACATATGAGGCATAATTCTATGCCACACAAGATCATCAGCATCTTCATCAGGATTTAAGCCGAGAGCATTTATGATTTCATCATCCTGTGATAGTTCAGATACGATTTTATTTTTCCAGTTTCTTATACAAGAACTCTTGCCCATCTCTCAGCACCTCCTTAAACCGCCCCAATTATATCAACAAGCAACTCACTTCTCGCTCCGCCACCTGCGACTTCTACCTTAAAAGTTGCCCCAACTAAAGCCGAATCATTAGCGCACTTGACAACGCATTTATTGCCTGTTTGCCCCATTGTCAGCTTTCCGTCCAATAGTGCGGAATTAACGAGAGAGAACACAACTTCATTCTCTGTCTCCGCCGTAAAGGTCTTACGACTACCAATACGAATTGATGGAACGCCACTATATGTTATGTTTATTGGACTTGGGTGCGGTATGTCGTTAGGATCAACGTAATTGCAAAGCATTAAGTCAATTCTGTCAACATCGGGGTTAATCTCAGTTTCCGTGAGTACAAGCAGAACACATCCCTTGCCATTATAGGTAGGTTCAGCCACGCCGTCATAGCTCATTGTTGCCGTGTCAACACGAGTGATATCATAACACTTTGGCACATTTGTATTGAAGTCAACCATCACACGCTTATTTGAACCAAGTTTTAAAGTTTCACTGTCGTTTGGCAGATATACCATAAGCTGATTTGAACCAACAACAATTATGTTATTATACAGTTGTCCGTTGTTATATTTAGAAGCTGAAAGTACAACAGCCCAACGCTCAATTACTTCAGCATCTTTATTTTGCCATTTAAGCAAATAGTTGCACTGCTGCATCTTACCATAAGTGTAGACTTCTTTATCCCAGTCACATGAGACAATAAGCCACATTGAGTCAGCCCATTCAACATAGTCACCCGCATCAAAGTATTCGTCAGGCAAACTTTTTACATCTTTGTAGTAGGGAAGTGTGCCATCGTCAATGACAAGGCTTTGGTTCGCACCATTTACTAAACACGATTTACAAGAGAGGGAATTGACAGCAAGATTTTTGAGATAATGCTTCTGATAATAAAGAGTGCGTTCACGCTCAGTATCACCACGCTGATTAACTCTTGCCACATAAGCATCAAAACTCGCCACTTTATCCCTCCTCTCTAATATTCTTTTTTACGCTTTCTACAAGGTGTATCGCCTTAAAGACTTCTCGCTTACAAACAGCAACGTCATATTCTTCAACGGCAAGATAATTGACAACATTTATGAGAGCGAGGAATTGCGGCTCGTCTGCGAGTTCATCCCACAACTTATAGCAACCCACAAGCTCACTCTCCAAACTACGCAAATACGATGGGAGCGTACCGCATTGTTCTTCTTTCATTGGCAATATCTTAAACACCTTGTCAATCAGATTTTGCAAATAGCCGTCTAATGCTCTTAAAGGCACTCTTACATCTTTGCTCATCTCATCTCTCCTATATTGTTCATCCTGAAGGAATACTCGTTAATCATAGACCTCGCTCTACTATGAGCTAACTCATATGATTCGCGGTTTTCTTTTTGAAGATTAGCAGGAGAGAATGTTGTAAAATCCTTTGTACTAAGTTTGTTACGCAACAGCTCAGTAAAATTAAGATGCGGCTTATACCACGCCTCAACCATCAGTTCTGAGAGGATGTCTATTTCGTAGTCGTCAAGATCATCCTCCCAGCCCGACGCTGTGACTGTGTGCAAATCCTTTTTACAGGACTCACTGAATTTCACAACAGCTTGTTTGAGCAAATCAGACATAACGCTATTTGCAGCCTCCTCGGTCATATCAGCCAGATCAGAGTCGGTGATTTTGCCGAGAAAACTTTCATACACAACGCTGTAGTCTGTTGCCATATTTACACCTCGTTAAAATCGACATCAAGAACTTTTTCAAGAGTGGCGATTTTTGCTTTGGAGTCCATGCGTGGATCGCCGTCTTGATACAATCTTTTTGCATATGAAGTGAATGTACTGCGATAATCCGCACTCATTCCTTTGAGATAGTCAGCAATTTCCTTTGGCTTCATTGATATAAGAACCTCAACGTCCTTAAATTTATCAGCATCAGGATAATACTCAGACACACCAAGAGCCTCGTAAAGCTGACTTGCTGTATAGTCCTTAGTGGATTCGAGGATAAGCCAATTCTTCTCGAAAGACTTTCTTCCGTACTTTCGGATGTCCTTGACACCGCTCCATGGCATATCTACAACATCGCCAATGTGATACCACTTTTCATTCCAACCGTTATCGCCAAATGTAAGAGTGCCATCAAAATTAGACTTTACAGGAACGATATAATCATCGCTAATAGTTATTCTTTCCATATGTTAATCTCCTTTTACTCTTAAAAATTAAAGCTGGTATACGCCAACCTTGCCAGCCATGATAACTTCAACACCGTAAGTACGCTCAACCATGAGTTCCTGTGTTTTGTCGGCTGTCTCTGTGAAGTTGTGTGCGATTGTGAGAGTATCGCCCTCATCGAACATCTTGATAAACTTATCGTCAGAGCCGATTACGAAAATCTTGTCAGTAGGAACGTTCTTACCAGAGATACGGAATGTATCGTAGCCGTTGAACTTGCCCATATAGCCGAAGTTATAGTAGTCTCTTCTTACCTCGTCACCAGTCATAGCAGTAGTGAGGTTGCGGAGAGCCTGAAGTGAACCAAAAATCTTAGGTGTATTGCCGTCATTCTCAACAGTTGTGAGAAGGTCGATCATGTCACTCTCGTTGAAAGCTGTACCAGCAGAACCCTTAGAATAATCGCCAGAAGCGGTAATGCCGTTGAATGCAGTAGCTACAGCGTTAAATCTGTCATTGTCAAATGACTTGCCGATCTTTTCAACAAACTTAGCCCAGTTAATGCGGTTAGCAGCAAGACGTACCATTTCCTCGTAAATCTTGATAGCCTTAGTAGTTGTCTCTACTGAGAACTCTTTGCTAAGCATACGCTGTCTACGAACGCCCTGAGTACCGTGTGTGATTACGTCAACATGAAGAAGATCACTACCTTCTACTGTAAACTTATTCTTGTCGCCAAGTGCAGCAGACTTAAAATCAACAAAATTCCAGATTTCAGAGTTCTCCTGTGCTGAAAGATCAAGAGCTACATCAATAATCTCATTGATAATCTCAAAGTCAACCTTGTTATAGGCAAGAGCGTTTCTTACTGCCTTAGCGTCATTAAGGTTCACACCGTTAAAAGCTTTGCAAAGAGCGTTGCGAATCATATCTTCGCCAGTTTCGCCGTTCTCAAACTTTACATCAACGCCGTTGTAAACGTCGATAGCAAGCTGTCTTAAATCTTTACTCATATTATTACCACCTTTCTTGTCATGATTAGAGGACTTCAAATCCGTAGAATGTTACGCCGTCCTGAACGTCAGAATTGAGGAACTGTGCAAAAGCCTTTGTGCTTGCGCTTGATACAGTCCACTTGCCGTTGCCAGCAGCGATGTACTTATTTGTAGTTGTAGGAACAGCAGAAAGAACCTCAGATGTTACTGAGAAAATGTCGTACTTTTCCATTGCTACTGCTCTGCCGATTGCGCCAGAAGCGTTATAGAACTCGCCAAGTGTATACTTTTCATAGTCAAGTTCAGGAGTTGTAACTACAAAAACAGCAGTTGCTTCTGCACCTGTTGCAGCAGAAGTTGTAAATACTTCTCTTTCGCCAGCATACTTGCCAGTTGTAGCGAGTGCGCCGAGTGTGATAGGAGCGCCGTTGTCGATTTCACCATATGTTTCAATTGTTCTGATCTTCGCAGGATCGTGTGTATAAGTGCAATTGTCACTTCTAAAAATTCCGTGTGCCATATTTTTACCTTCCTTTCGTTATCTTGTTTTATAATCTTCGTACACATTGCCGTAACGATTTACAAACTTTGATTCAGGTGTTTCGTCAAGTGCAAATGTGATTGTAGCCTCTGTTTCAGGCTCTACAGGGTTTTCTTTGGTTTCGCTCATAGCAAATTTGCCGACCAGAATAAGACATTCTCTTTCAAGATCGTCAATCGCATATTCGCCAGCCTTTGTCTTGAGTTCTGCATATTCAGCCATTTCGCCAATGCGAGAATCATACTTAGAGAACACTTTGCTCTCAGCAGCTTCTCTTTCTGCTTTTTCAGCAGCAAGTTTGTAGGGAGTGAGTTCTGCAATCTGAGACTTCAGGTTTTCGATCTCAGTCATAGCGTCGTTGTACTTAGCTTCGTAATCAACAGTCTCATCAATTGTTGCCGCAATTTCTTCAGTCATTTCTATCGGCTCATCAACTTGCTCAATTGTTTCAGCAACCGCTGCCTCAGCTTCTACAACTTCTTCAGTTTTGATTTCCATTTCTGTGTTTTCTACCACGTTTTTGCCACCTTCTTCCTCTGGGTTAAAACATTCTTTAACAGCATCTTTTAATTCATTAAACTTAGCCACAAAATCATCTGCGCTAAAATTAATCGGCTCAAGACGAGAATTAATGAAACATGGCTCATTGTTCAACTTGGGATCGTCAGATTTTCCAAGCAGACATAATGCAGAAAAACTAAAATCTAAAATTTCAATATAGTTTGAATCTTCTGCCCAAGGTCTGTATTCGTTTACTTGTATCTCCATGCTTTCAGCACAGAATATCTCATCGCTATATTGACAATCAAAGAGTTCTGGATATCTGCCCGTCCACAAAATGACATAAGCACACAAATAATCGACATCAACGCCATATTCGTTAATAGTCTCATAAGCGAAATCACCCGCCATTACAACACCAACTGGTACAGTAAGAGGAACAATTTCCCAAGTTTCCATGTCAAATACTGCATCGTGAGAGCCAAGCCTGTAAGTTCCATCTTCATTCTTAATGAGATGCCCGACAACAGGCGCATAAGACAGAGTAGGAAGTGCATTATCCATTCTCTCCTTTGAAATGTAACTCATATTTCTGTTTGCTCCAACGCCAGCCACATAACACTTAAACAGAGAGAACTCTTTGTTTATAGGCTTGATAAATTCAAACTTTGAAATGTTATTCAGATTAAATTTCTCCATTGCTTCTACCTCCTTCCTTCATTATTTCTCTGAACTTAAAAGAACAGTTTATCACCAAAGAAACACAAACTCTTTGCATCAGAGTAGTTCTTGGCAATATGTTCTCTCAGCTCTTTGCAATCAGCAAAAGCATAAATTTGCTTATCACCGATCTGCTCAATTGTATAAGAAAAACCCAAGCCAGCAAGTTCTTCTTGCAGCTTAGGTTCTAATACCTTTATAAAATTCATGCTCGTTTCCTCACTTGTAGTTATCGTTGTTTTCCACCGACTCTACCGTATTCTCAGACGGATTCTCTGTCTCTGGTCTACCACCCTCGCTCTCAACATTTCCGCCACTGAGCGTATTGCTACTTATAAGAGGACGATTATATATCTTTATACCACAACCAAGCACATCATTTTCAAGATAACTTGCCGTATATGCATCAATAGGCTCTTGACCTATTGCAGCGGCATAAAGCAGTTTTGACGGAAGCCCGTACATAGATGATTTCTGCAATCTATTCGCCACTTCGTCTTTGTTGAAAGTATTCTGTTCAAGGAAACGCACCTCAAACAAATAGTCGCCATGAATAGACATTTCACGCTGAAACTTGACATTGAACACACGCTCAATCTGTTTCAACACTTTCATCATCATAGAGGCATCCACGATGAGCGAAAGCTCAATTACCTTATATGTAGGATTTGAGCCGACACCAAACAGCAGAGGACTAATGCCCATGTTGTTAAACAAATCACGAGTAGCATCTTCCGTATAATCATTTGCTGCATTCTGCGTATCTTTAAGCGTAATGCCCTCAGCCTTAAATGGATTGACTGCAATGCCTATACCTTCGGGAACTGCGCCCGCTATCTGATTGTAATATTTCTCTATCTGCTCAAATGGCAAAGCGGGATTGCCGTCTTTGTCGGTTTCAACCGTATAGTTAATAAGCTTGTAATTATCCAGTATCGCTCCGTCTTTCTTAATCTCCTGATACGTTTCAAGGTCTATAATTGCTTTGAAACATCCAGCGAGAGGCGGTATAATGAACGGATATTCTTCATCAAATTTTATGCAAATCTGATTCTTTGGGATGAACCAGCGTAATGTCTTGTCACCCTCAATGCCACGTTCCTTATCACCTTTATACTTTAAGTACGCTCTTTCAAACTCAGAACCGTATGAGGATATCATCAACTTTGCTCTTTTGCTATCAAAATAGCTGAGATCAAACGCAAATCGCCACACACCATTTTCAACTGCGGCAAGTCTACACCATTTGTGCTGCAACGGCTTCAAAAAGAAACTGCGCTTATCCTCAATCATAAGTCCATAGTACACGCCATCCACAAGCGTCCGTATCATTATCTGAGGATTTATGTCTTTAAACTTGTAGCGGTTACACTTAATGGCGTAATCAATATATTGCTTTTCAAGTTCATTCTTATTAACTTCGTATATGTTAAATATAGGGCGTATTACGTAGTTGTTAGTAAGAATAGTGCCGAGCATTATCACGGCTCTGCGATAGTGCGGACTTATTGCAAAGTAGAATCTACTTATCTCTCGCAGGATCTCCTCAGACCTTGCGTTTGTAGGGTCTGCTAATGCGCCAAGTATTACTTTGCGAGGGAAGCGTCGCAAGAATACTGACACCTCATCCATGTTTTGTTTGAGATCAAGCAGAATGTCAGAGCGCAACTTGGCAAATCGTTGCATATTGAAAAATTCTTTTTCCATATTTCACCGCCTTCCTTATTTATATGTTTTTGCAGAACGCCCAAGAAAACATAATTCTTGTTCCACTGGCTTCTGAATAGTTACTATATCATGTCTCCTAAGTGTTGATAGAGCATAAGCGCCAAGTGCCATAGTATAAGCTCTATCGTCGTGCATCTTATTTTGTTTTCCGCGTTCAAGTTCATACTGGACACCACCATTTGGTGTGTCATATCTGCACATATAAGACAACTCAATTTTTGCTAATTCTATATTAGATAATGCTAACTTTTGCTCATTATTCAGTTCGTAATCTGTAAGCTCACCGTCTTTGTTTATAATGGTGATCGTATCTTTTCCGTCATATTCTGTAAACTTAATTAAATTAAGCTGACACATCTTTTGAACAGCGTCATATATTATTTTCTTATAACCCTGTGGGTCTACAAGATGCACTATCGGCATCGCAAGAGGGTATTTTTTACGTGCCGTCTCGTATTGTTTATGCACAGGATCAATAATTCCTCTATGTTTTACCCCATTCTCATCATACCAATCTTCAAGCAATTGGTCGCAAATTGCAGAAATACCGCCGCCTCCTGAACCAGAATCAACATAAAATGTGATGTTTTCCCACTCCGCAGCCTTTTCACCATTATACTTAATCATCTGTTCTTTGATGATTTCAAGTTGTCTTGGCATTGGAAGGGGAGTTTTATTCCTGCTTTCCGTGTCAACCATTGAAATAACATTTTCAAGACGCAGATAATATCCAATATCATCATCCTCTATCAATTGGAATATAGACAACACCGAATTATCATAGTTTCTC
>JAEIGA010009116.1_pt1 | contig 15011 bp, 10 predicted proteins | sample 9270691 | NCBI WGS metagenome assembly JAEIGA01 (sample SAMN17057246, study PRJNA624740) | gut metagenome | biome: biome; isolation source: fecal sample | host: Bos grunniens | place: China: Xizang | collected 2019
GCTATGCCTGGAGAGGTGTCCATGCACAACCTGTGGGACATAGAGTTCTGCCTGTAAAACTATAAATCCATATGATAACATTCCTGATATGCCTGACGGCTCTTGTCGTTGCATACTTTACCTATGGTAGATACCTGGAGAAGGTCTGCGAGATAAACCCAGCCAACCCAGTCCCCTCCAAGACTCATTACGACGGGGTGGACTATCTGCCCCTGCCCAGGTGGCGCATCTTCCTCATCCAGTTGCTCAATATCGCCGGTCTTGGACCTATCTTCGGTGCCTTGCTTGGTGCCGCATATGGTCCTGTGGCCTTCTTGTGGATAACCCTTGGCGGCATATTCATCGGTGCCATGCACGACTTTGTGGCTGGTGTCATTTCCTTGAAGAATGCCGGTTTGAGCCTGCCTGAGATTATCGGTAAATATATGGGCGAAGGGACCAGGAAGTTCATGCGTATAGCCGCATTGCTTCTAATGGTGCTTGTCGGAGCCGTTTTCATGTCGCAACCGGCCGAACTGATAGCGGCCAACATTTCCATGTATTCGCTGGAGACTGCCATGTCTGCAACCATGTCGTGGGAGGTTTTTGTGGTGATAATCCTGATTCTCATCTACTACATCCTCGCCACCATAATGCCCATAGACAAGATTATCGGTCGCATATATCCGGTCTTTGGTTTGGCGGTACTGGTAATGGCATTGGGCATTCTGGGTGTTCTTCTATTAAATACGGACAAGTATGTCATCCCAGAGCTAACGTCTCTGCAGAACTGCATTGCCAATGCCAAGGACTTTCCCATCGTACCCATGCTGTTCACAACCATTGCTTGTGGTGCCATATCCGGATTCCATGCTACACAGTCGCCGATGATGGCACGCTGCATGACCAACGAGAAGCAGAGCCGTTCTGTCTTTTATGGAGCCATGATTACCGAAAGCATCATAGCTCTCATCTGGGCGGCCATAGCCATGGCATTCTGGGGCGGAACAGAGGGGTTGAACAGTGCTATTGCCCAGTTCGGCGGTAGTGCTGCCAAGATGGTAAACGTAATCTCCGTAGCGACTTTAGGCGAATTCGTCGCATCTTTTGTGATAATTGGTGTTGTGGCATGTGCCATTACCTCCGGCGACACGGCATTCCGCTCGGCACGACTCATCGCTGCCGATATGCTGAACATTTCGCAGGCGGACTTGACCAAGCGCGTTCTGGTCTCCCTGCCCTTGTTCATGTTGGGGTTGTTCATTATATTCGCCTTGCCCTTCCAAACCATATGGAGCTATTTTGCATGGATGAACCAGACGCTGGCGGCCATCACGCTGTGGTGCATCACCCTGTATCTAGCCAAGCATGACAAACCTGTAATGATAGGTCTTCTGCCAGCACTGTTCATGACCTATATCTGCTCGTCCTACATCTTTGTTTCACCCATGATGGCAGGTATGGAGAACCGGGTGTTGGCATACACATTGGGTGGAATCCTCACTGTAGCTATAGGCGTGGCAATACTGTTTCAGTCCAGAAGATCTGGGGAATAGTACTTCCGCGTTAATTATTACGTTGTTTACAAACTAAATTAATTTAATATCATGAGAAAATCTATTATTTCTATGCTTCTTGCTGCGATGTTGGCAGGTTGCAGTTCTCAGCCCAAACAGGAGTTTTATGAGAAGCATGTGGCATTTCCCGTTGATGCTACACCAGAGCAGAAGATAGACATGGTCTCACGTCTTGTTCCCACTCCCCAGCAGTTGGAATGGCAACAGATGGAGTTTACCGCTTTCCTGCATTTCGGCATGAATACCTTCACTGGAAATGAGTGGGGTAACGGTAAGGACAGTCCAGAACTGTTCAATCCTACAGAGTTGGATTGCGAACAGTGGGTGAAGGCACTGAAGGAGGGTGGTTTCAAGATGGCACTTCTTACCGCGAAGCATCACGATGGCTTCTGCCTGTGGCCAACCGCAACCACCGAGTATTCAGTAAAGAATTCTCCATGGAAGGATGGTAAGGGCGACGTGGTACGTGAACTTCGCGATGCCTGCGAGAAATACGGCATGAAGTTTGGTGTATACCTGTCTCCATGGGACAGAAATGCGGAGTCGTATGGCGATTCTCCTGCCTACAACAAGTTCTTCATTGCACAGCTTACCGAACTGCTCAGCAACTATGGCGAGGTACACGAGGTTTGGTTCGACGGCGCTTGTGCCGAGGGGCCCAACGGAAAGAAGCAGGAGTATGACTGGACGGCAATACTTGCAACTATTCGTGAGCTACAGCCAAAGGCCGTAACCGCTATTATGGGTGATGACGTGCGTTGGGTAGGTAATGAAGGCGGTCTGGGCAGAGAAACGGAGTGGAGCGCTTCGGTATTTGCACCAGGTTCCTATACACACAAGAAGGCTGCCAACGATTCTCTGGGATTGAACGAGATGTCTAAGGACTTGGGCAGCCGTGAACTCGTAGCTAGAGCACAGGAGGCATACTGGTATCCTTCCGAAGTGGATGTTTCCATTCGTCCGGGATGGTTCTACCATGACTACCAGGACAGCCAGGTACGTTCTTTGGCAAATCTTGTCAACATCTACTATCGTTCTGTAGGTTGCAATTCGGTGCTCCTGCTTAATATTCCCCCAGACAGACGCGGTTTGCTTCACGAGGTGGATGTACAGCGTATTAAGGAACTGTCTGACTATATCTCAAAGACCTTTGCCGAGAATCAGGTTGTCAATGGCAATTCTCTGTGGATTGCTGAGTCTGGCGCTACTTTAGAGTACAGCCTTAAGCCTGGTGCATTGGTAAATACATTCCTGATTCAGGAGGATATTGCACAGGGACAGCGCGTGGAGGATTTCCTCGTGGAAACATATAGTAATGGAACCTGGCAGTATGCTGCCGAGGGAACAACCATCGGTTACAAGCGTCTGCTCCGTTTCTCTGACTGCCAGCCCGAGAAGATCCGTGTCACCATACGCGGTACACGTGCCACAGCCATCATATCAAATGTGGGCATGTACTATGCAGAGCCTCTTGTGGAGCAGAATGCGAGGGTCCTGCTAAGTCATGTCAATACTGCTGAATGGAAGGCAGTAGGTGTAGATGCAGCCACGGCCTTTGATGGCAATCGCGAGACTGCATGGACTACAGAAGGCCTCTCTGCGTTGACTGTTGATATGGGTAAGGAAGAGGCTGTAAAGGGCTTCTGCTATGCTCCCGTGGCTGGTGACGACCTGAGCGGTACCATATATAAGTACAACTTCTATGTCAGCAACGACGGCCAGAACTGGACAAAGTGCGATGCCAGCGGCGAGTTCAGCAACATCATGCACAACCCAGTTCCTTACTATGTTCGTTTCGGCAAGGCATACAACGCACGTTATTTCAAACTGGAACCAGTAAGCGAAATCAATTCAGCACAGAAAACCTCTATCGGTGATGTGGGCATTCTGTTGAAGTAACCAATAACAATAAACAACGACCCGCCAGCAGTTCTTTGGGATGCTGGCGGGTCGTTGTTTATTGACTTATCTTACGATAATTTTCTTTACTGCTCCGTTGCTATATCTTAAGATGTTAATGCCTTTCACTGGAGTTGTTATGAGACGACCATTAGCATCGTATCGCTCTACTTCATAGGTATTAACAGGTAGGATATCAACAACACTCGTTTCAATGCTGATCACGAATTCACCGGCATATGTAGCGAGAGTTTCGCCAGTTTCGGATTTTACTATAATATCATAATAGTATGTACCACTTTCAAGACCATCAACGGATAATTCTACCTTTGCAGCTCTAGTGATAACCTGACCAGTTGCATCATAATTGATTGTTGCAACCAATTGGGTCATTGTTTCATCGGAATATATGTTGATAGTATATGCTGCAGCGCCATCAACAGTAGGTATTTCAAAAGTTGCATAATCTTCGTTGGTTGTAACGTCTGCTGTAGCAACCTCTATGATGTTAGAGAACTTTTCCCATTCTGTAGCCACTGAATATGCTTCCTTAGAATTCGCAGGAACTTGCAATATGGCATTGTAGCATTGTTCAAATGCACCTTCTTGGCACAGTGGTGGCACAGGGTTGAGAACTCTTATTTTATTCAAATCCTTACAACCATTAAAGGCACTTGAAGCAATTTCTTCTATGCTGCTAGGGATAGTTATTGAAGTAAGTTGCATGCACTCCCAAAATGTTGCGAAGTTAATTTTAGTGATAGTATTTGGCAGAATAACAGAGGTTAAATTTCGACATAGGCTAAAGGCATACTGCTCTATCTCTGTAACAGAATTAGGGATTTCCAATGAAGTCAAATTGTCACAACTTTGGAACGCCCATTCTCCAATTTTTGTCACAGAGGAGGGAATATGAATTTCTTTTATTCCAGATCTTATAAACAAATTAGATTTAATTTCTGTTAATCCTGTAGGCAGATTAACCTTTGTCATATTAGAACAATCGGAAAAGGCACCATAACCGATCTCCGTTACAGAATTTGGTATTATAATTTCTGTTAAGTTTGAACAGCCATTAAATGCATAACTACCGATAGTAATAAGGCTATTAGGAAGTTTAACTTCAGTTATTGCGGACTGATTGCTAAATGCTGCAGAAGCGATAACACGTGTATTTTCGTTTAGCGACAGAGCACCTTGGTGTAGCCCCAGGTATCCCAAACAGCAATCATCAAGATATACCAATCCTTCTGCTTGATTGTTGTACCAGGCAGTGTTTAAGAATACCTCATCATAAATATTTGTAACTGATTTAGGTATTGAAAAATGAGAGATGTTCTCACAATCATAAAATGCACGATACCCCAAAACTTTTACACCTTCGGGGATTTCGATATTCGTCAGATTTTTACAACCCTCAAAAGCACAACTACCTATGGTTTCCACATTTGCGTCAATGACATAATTCGTTTGTGGCTTAGCAATAGGATACTTAAGTATGTATGTCTTGTTTTTGCTATACAGTACACCATCTTCAGATAAAAATTCGGGATTTTCAGATGCAACGTTAATCTCTTTCAAAGATGTGCATCGGTCTAAGGCACTCGTTGAGAATCGAATAAGATTTGCAGAAATACTGAATGAAGTCAAACCTGTACATCCAGCAAAGGCGTCTCCATAAATTTCCGTAACAGATTCAGGAATATTTAGAGATGTCAAACTCGTACAGTCACTAAACGCTCCACCGGCAATACTCTCAAGAGATGAGGGAAAGTTTACAGAAGTTAGGCTGCTACAATTCCTGAATATTTCCCATATGTACTTTACATTGTTTCCGATATTTACTGTCTTTAATGCATTACATTGATAGAATACTATGCCTCCACTACCATATTGCAAATTAGAATTATAATTCACGACAGACAAATTGTCACAAAATGCAAAGGCATACTTGTCAATCTGTATAACAGATTCGGGAATAGTCACTTCTTTGATATTTGTACAATATGAAAATGCGGCATGCGGAATTCTTTTTACATTTTCGCCAATGTTTAAAGTGCTCAAATTCGAACAACCATAAAATATAGGAGCAATGCTATTTTGCCAACTATTGTAACCCATCTGCTGGCAATTTTCAGCGTTAAAGTTTACAACACTCAAGCCTGTGCAGTTGCGGAATGCAAAGTTGCCTAAATGAACTACAGAACTAGGAATTGTAATTTCTGTCAGACCTGCGCAACCATAAAAAGCTTCCTCGCCAATTTTTAATAACGTGTTGGGTAGAGAGATGGAAGTCAATCTTGTGTTATTTGCTGATGCACTTCTAAAGGCTTTACATTGAAGGGGAGTACCTTTTTGAGAATCACTGTTCAGTGTGGGTAGCATCAAGATATCATCGCGAAGTTGCTTAGTAATATTAGCATTTTTGATGTTATTGACTGTTTTAAGTGCTTTACTTTTGGCTGCTGATTCTGGCAAAACAATTTGGAAAAGTCCTGAGGTATTAATAATGAACCAAGCACCTTCTTGATATTCTGACATACTTATGACCATACCATTTGCTGGGAATGAAATGACTCCGTCATTCAGTTTGCCATAATACATTGAGGCTTCTTCCTCATATCCCTTCTCCAAGTAATAACCTGCTGTTGAGATGAGGCTGATATTTCCGTATCCCAGATTTAATCCTGTTTGAAATTCGGGAATGTACACTTGTTCAGGATTCGTTGCATCTATGTACATATAATGATTGGTGGTATCATCATAGTAACCATTAGAAAATAGGGATTTATAAGGATTAATAAGGCGAAAATATCCAGACTTTTCGGTACTTTCCTGAATTTCGACTTCATAGGTAATTTCAGGATTTCCAAAAAGTTCGAGTACCATATGTTCTGTATATTTACATTTGCCAAGTGTTTTCCATGAAGAAACAGCAAATGCCTTGTCATCAATTTGCGTAACAGTATATTCGGTACCTTCATAGGTGACATGTGAGGGTATAACGACGTCTCCGCTATATGCCTTACCACCACTAGTAACTTCTACGTTTTTGGAGGTCGCATCAATCACATTGTAATAAATACCGTCAATCTCAAAGTCGTAGGCAGATGCCTGCAAACCAACCAATAGCACAGCTATTAGTATTGTCAATCTTTTTTTCATTTTAAAACTTTTTTAGGTATGTTATCGAATGCAAATGTAAATTTACATTTTATTAAAATGTCATTTTAAGCAGTTGAATTATTCAATTGTCAGTCGTCTTCTCGCGTGAATCAATTTCCATCTTGAGACTTTATCTATAAATAATCTCTCTCTCTTCTATATATAAATCCCCTGATTTATCCATGATTCTTTTGGTCCAATTTCCGTGTTTGTCGAATGAGAGATATTCATATTTAAGCAAGATGGAATATGTTTCTACGGAATTGTCGAAGGTAAGCATTGTTTCTGTTATGAGATTATCGTCATTCACTTTATTGACTTCTTCGTAGGTCATATCGCCATCATTGTCAAAGTTCCTTGTTAGCACCACTATGCCATTCTTACGAATAAGCTTTTCGTTCACGATAGTACCTTCTTCATTTTTCATTATTTTATGATAGCATCCATCTACAAGAATATTGTCAAAACAGATTTCGACTGATTTGAAGTCCATTCCCTCATATTCCCATTTGGAATAATTTTTGCTTAACTCAACTCTTTTGCCTTTGATCTCATTTTTGTTGTATTTTTCAATAGATTCAGTTGCATAGCCATCCTCGTACGTAAAGAACCCCTCGTATGTTTCTTTTCCATATCTGTTATAGTCAGTTTTTTCAATGAGGTTGCCGTTTTTGTCAAATTTTTGTAATGTGACAAGCGTTAGCTCATCTTCGTCTTTGATGACTTCTCCGAACTTTTTGTCTGCCTCGTATTGACTCATTTTGGCAGATTGAACGTTACCATTCATTCCTCCGTATTTCATTTCATCTACAGGGAAATATCTGTTACAAGATGCTGCAATGAAAATAAAAGCAAAAAATAATAGATTTTTCATGTGTTTTTAAAGAATTAACCCAAAATCGGTCATTAGTACATACTATCTAATGACCGATTTTGGTTAAATTTTTCCAATCCTTTTTATGCGAAAACTATTGCAATAAAGAAAATTGTTATCATTAAATGTAATGAGGATTATACTACTTCTTCTGGGATTTCATCCTCAGTAATAGGATTCTCTGCATCCTCTTGAGTAACTTTTTCCAACTCAGTAGTATAGTCAGTCTTCTGCTTTTCAATAACGCGCATAGAAGCAGTTCCCGCATCTACATTTCCTGCATTCACTTCAGCATTCAAAGCCTTGACATCGTCAATCTTGCCTGCCTTCAGTGCTTTAATTTGCTTGGCTTGAGCACGAGCGCGCACGTAAATCTCCTTCATTTCTTTACCACCACGTCCTACAAGAATTGGACCAGCTTTAAGGTATTTACCATATGAAATAGCGTTAAAACCGAGGTCTGGTAAAGATGCTGTTGCAGTAGTAGTAGCAAGTCCAAGATTGGTCATATCCAGTGCAATTAATGGATAAGACATGATTAATTCAAAGTTCTGTATGAATGCTTTATTTGCACTGCGAAGATTACCTAAAGAGTCTACAACATGATATTGGATATCCTTTTCTCCGTTTTCGTCTATCACATGGACTTCTGCTACTTCATAGAAGACGATATTCTCGGCATACTGTGTTATCTTGTTGTTTAAGTCATCACACAACTTAAGATAATCATCAAAATCCTTATTGCCAGTCAAGGCGGGCATTGTCCATACATAAGGTTTAGTTTTTTTAGTTTTCTTCTCCTTTTTTTCTTTCTTGTCGTTAGACACATTTGCGGAAACAGGCATTACCAGTCCCATGCACATTAAAAGTGCAAATACTGAAAATAATTTTTTCATGATTAAAATAGTTTGGTTAAAGTTTTCTATAATTTAAAGAGAACATCAGGCAAAGCGATTTTCCTCAAATCAGAAAATCTTCTCTTTGATTCTAATTCTTAGTGAAACGGATCTTTACGTTTCTATCGTCAGTGCGCCCTTCGATACTTACATGTTTGTTTTTTTTGATTTTTGAGTCTTCTGCCTCAAAAATCAATGTCTTGAACTCACCTGGCTTAAGGGTCAAACTATATGTGCCGTCCGATGCAGTGACGGTTGTAATCCATATTCCTTTATGCAAATAATCCTTCTTGTCCATTTCCGCACAATTAGAGTAATCTGACCCATATATACGGACATTGGTTAGAGGAGTTTCTTTAAGAGAACCTCCCTTGTATTCACTAAGAACCAACTTACCTTTAAATACAAACCCTACATTGTCTTTTTCCTTTAGAAGACGTTCTGCTTCCTCGTTATAATATTTGTCGCCAGTTTCATTAAACAATGCTCTGTAACGTTCTACCATATCGTCCAACATTTTCATGAAAGCATCCTTGTTGACTATTTTATTGTTTGCAGAGATGTCGTATAGCTTGTCGGCAATAGCATCAGTTTCTTCCTTGAATTTAGCAAGACTTTCCATTTGCTGGGCACTTTGCAGAGCTGCCTGCTTGTCGTCTTCTGTGGCACCTTCGGCATTGGCGGCATTTTCGTAATACATCTTGGCAGATGCATAGTCGCGTGAGTTTTTATGGCTGACAGCTTGATTTAGCATTTCCTCATATTTGGTTTTGAAAACAGATACAGTCTTCAAGAGCACCATAACCTTATATGCGATTTTGCCTTTGCTGCTGAGTGACAAGATAGTTTCAGAGTCAATAGTGCGTTCATTGGTTCCTTCTCCTTTGATGCTTATATAGGTTAGTTCATTTAGTTCAGCCGATAGTTCCTCGGCTTCTGCTTTGGCAATCTCTATCTTTTCTTCTAAAGCATCAATTTCTGCATCTGAAGCTTGATGATCCACTAATGAATCGCATTGATTTTGCATTTTTTCAATAGTTTCATGCTTTGCATTCATCAGATCTCTCTTCTGATGCAAATCAGAAACATTGATGATAAGGGAATCAACATAGGTTCCAGATTTAGAATACCCATCCTTCAAATGAGCACGAAGTTTATTGCTATAGGTCCACTGTAATTTTACCTCACTATTGACTTCTATCAGTGCCCATCCGCTACCATGGTGTATATAGCCCTCTGCTCCTGCATCCGATGTTTCCATAGTGATTGGATTGTCCACAATCTCAACATTAAAGCCGATACACTTATTCGCACTTAGAAGGACTTGACTGGTTTTGTGTGTAAACGTGGTCCCCTTTTTTGATATATTGAATACTCTGGACCGATTTCCAGTTATTTCTAATACCATTTTGTAGGCATATACTTCCCCCATCTTCTGTGGGGCTTCACATATTGGATCTTTATTAACTGTCGTACTGATAACAAGGTCTTCCGATTTGGACATGAATACAACAGCGCCTTTTCCTCCTAATTGTTCTTCTTTAGAAAGTCTTGAATCTTTGGATACAGTAATTACAGACTCTTGTGCACTGGCTGATACACCCACACATATCAGAACAGATAATATAAATAAACGCAATTTCATGTTTTTCTTATTTTATCATATCCTCCACGGAACTCATATTGAAGATGTCTTCTTCGGGTATAGGCTTTTTCTGGCCATTGGTAGATGCAATATAGGAAGGCTGCCATGTCCTTACCTCAATTACAGGCTCGCTCTCGTTGGTGAAGTTCCATAGGAGGAAAACATATCCTTCGTCAGAATAGTTGCTGGATCTCCATTCCTGGAACAAACGGACACCATAGAAGTTAGGATTGTTCTGTGAACGTGTGATGCCAGGACAACCGCCTTCGCTTTCTTCGCTTCCTATTTCACTGAACTTAACATCAATGTATTTGTTGCGTCTGAATGCACGTTTTAGATTTCTAAGATACTCTTGCTTGGTCTGTTTGTTGTAAACGATCTTCTTGTTTGATTGTCCGAAATCATTTGGGCGAGTTCTTATAACCTTTCCAGTAATAATAACAGCATCGTCACTAAAAATTTTTTCCAAGAAAAGACTATCTTTTGTGCAATAGGCAGTACGGAACTGCTCTATATAATCAAGGATTATCATACGGCGCTCGGTTTCAACCACAGAACCGCAACGTTCCATACTCTCGGAAAGTTGGGCATCTAAGGCAAAGCGGAAGTCCGTAATCTTGCCAGTCTTGTCAAACTCCACCACCGCTTCTTGATATGCTCCGCTTGTAAATGTTTCGTCTTGCGGTTCAAGAATCAAAGGAATCTGACGCAGGAGATACGATTTCTGTAGTGGCCAACATCTATCTACAACCTCTTCATCATCACAATAAAAGTGAACTGTGGACCATAAGGTTACAAGCATGTTTTTGGCATGATCATCCATATTCAATAACGAAGTATTGATATTTCTGTTGTCATAATAAGCAGAATTGATCTCTGTAAGAACTTCTTCAAGATTATTCTGCATCTTTAGTATGATGGCGGGATTGTTAAATCCCTCATCAGTTGTGATAGTTACCTTAATTGCTTTGGATGTGAAAATCACCATTAAGGCAAACATAAATAAAACACATCTTTTCATATTTATATTTACTTTTTGATTTTTATACCAATTGCTCCGTTGCCCTTGTAGTTGGAAATCTGGTCGGGCTGACCTGTCTTCAGGTTTGTGCGTTCTGCTCCCTCGCTCAGTATGGCACGTATAACACCTTCTTTGCTGAAGATGGCGATGATGTATTCATTGGGGGATGTTATCGTATTCAGTTTCTGGTAATCGGTAATCTTGCCTTCAGCTTTCAGGTTTTTAAGCAGAGTAGACATTTGGCCGGTGTTCTCACATTCCAGCAACTGTTTCTTGATGATGTCTTCAGGTGATTCTGGTTTTATCTCGGGGTCAGAAGGAGTGACCTCTACAGTCTCAGGTTCTTTCTGGACAACCTTCATCACAGCCACGTTGCCTGCAGGAATGATGTCTGTCTTCTTGACATACATGAACGCTCTGAACCAATTGCCACGAGGCAGGGTCATGTTATCAATTGAGTAATTGGTATTAATCGTAATCACTTTACTGGCACCAGCAAACTTCTTTTGCTTAGCCACCCATTCGTTCACATTCTGATAAAGAATTTCCGTTGCCAGGTTTATGGCAGCCTCTTGATCGGGCATTGTGGTCTCGGCATAGATGTAATCCGAACTCTTTTTTATAGCATTGATTTCCGTCTTTTTCTCCTCAATAGTCTTTTGCGAGAAGGTAGGGATACAAGAGAACAACGCTACGGCCACTGCTATGAGCACTTTTATCTTGTGTTTCATAAATAATTATTTTATAGGTTCAAATTCAGTAGGGTTCAGTACATTTTCTGAAACATTATGCAACGGTATATAGCAATATAGTCTTGCCAATGCAAGTTTCTTATCTGGTATACTAATAGCGGATGCTGGTACATCTATACTTAGCAAATGCAGATAACCTCCAGTTTCATTGACCATGAACACAGAGCATCTGTACACATCTCCCTGCTTGCTTTTTAATCCAAAAAACGGTACGCATCCTTCATCGAGACATATTTGCTTCCATACCTTATAATCCACTGTGGCACTATCTGTCCTCAAACCGTACTTGTCCAGTTTGATTCTTACTTTCATGTCATGCTCTGATTCGGGAGCAATCATTATATTGGATATGGTCTTGAGCGTACGTAAGGTATCGGAAACCAATTCCCACGGTAAATCGTTGGCCGTTCTATGGTAGAACACATCGTTTCTAACCATAGGACTTATAAAAAACTTGCCTTTCTTTATATATTCCGTTCCATCGGCAGATATATTTACCTTTGGCAACATAGTGCTTTGTGGTAATCCGCGACGTAGCTTCTTGAACAGTATGCTTTCCAGTTCCAATGCGTTGCATCCGGTAAGCAACTGGTAGTCCATCTGGAACGACATTTCCAACAAATTCTTGTCTCCATCCGTCCAAGACACTTTATATACACGAAGGTCGACATGACTCTCGGAGAATGATGTCAGAGTATCCAGCGACAATGCTGTGCGTGCATCACCATGACTAAAGTGAACCTTGTCCCATGCCATCATAAAGCGCTCATCAGAGTTCTCTGGTAGGACATTGAGAGCTAATAGATATCGCTCTAGGAAGTCATATATTGGCAATGGATGTTGCTTGCGCAATTCTTCGGAAAAGAGAAGTAGACCTATGTGTTCTACTTCACGCCACTCGTTTATGCGAACTGTAATTTTACGTTTGTTATAAGTATATATGTTATGTGTACCAGGTTGCAGGGAATCAAGTCCACATAGTTCAACGTATGTTGCAAGGTTTTCAAGTCCTTTTGTGGCAAAGTCTCTTGCTCGAGCCTCAGTATTAATAGCTAAAGCTATTAGTATGGCCAATATTTTACTCCCAAGATTCATATTTGCGTGGATTAATCTTCTTGTTTAAGATTCCTATCCGGACGCGTCCGGATAGGAATAATCTTACAGAGGATTATCGGTGTACTTTGATTACATTGCCATCCTTCTTGTACAGAGTAACAAAGGAGGCTTTGCCATTCTCAAATACGCCTTCAATACGTTCACCTGGTTTAGCAATAACGTCTTTAGTACTAACAACCTTATGTGATTGAGAGTATACTAGAACGCCAGCACCATCAGGCTTGCCATTTACAATCTCGCCAGAGTATTTGCCGTAATCTAGATTCAGAGTACCTTGATAACGTCTTCCTGGGTATGTTATCGTGTAATCTGCAGAAAGTATTTCGCTATTTGTGAAAGTACTATCATCCTTGCATGCTAATACCTTTAGAGTGCAACTCTTTGTGATATTTATTGGATCAGTATATTTTTCCGATTCCAAAGTTGGGTCAGTCCCATCTGTGGTATAATATATAACAGCGCCTTCTGTTGCACATTCCACTTGGACGCTCACTTTATTTTTAAATTCACCGCCATTTGGTGTTGCAACAGGTGTTGCAACAGGTGATGTTACAATGTAATTAGCGCTAAAGATTTTACTATCAGTGAAAGTACTATCATTCTTGCATGCAATTACCTTCAGGGTACAACTTTTGGTAAGGTCTAGTGGGGAAGAATACTGTGTTGATGCCGATGTCGGGTCTGTTCCATCTAAGGTATAATGCATAGATGCACCTTCCGTTGCGCATTCCAACATAACAGTAACATTATTCATGTGTTTTCCACCATTAGGTGTTGCAACAGGAGTTTCTACTGGTACTGGTGGAGGTGGTGGAGGTGGTGTTGTCTCGCCACCACTCATCAGAGCTACTGTAGCACCACCACCTGCTAACAAGGCAACAACAACGCCGATGATTACCTTCTTGCCATGTTTTTTCCACCAAGTGCCCTTGCCATCATCACTTCCACCTCCAAAGGGGATAAGTGGGCCACCGCATTCAGGACAAACGAATTCAGTCTTCTCTACTTCCTGTATTTCATTTAGCTTAATGCAGTCTTCGTTCCTGCAAATTCCTTTAACTTTTGCCATAATTTTGTTACTTTGTCTACAAATCTTGTAATTTATTGTTTATAATCTCAAGGGCCAATGCCTTGTATTCGGCATATATGGGACTGAACTGGTTTCCTTCGCACATTGTTGGAAGTATCAATTGTTGAACCAATCCGCCAAGTGCTTTTCTTATTTCTGCCTTTTGGTCATTGCTACGAACATTGAGAGCCATCTCTTTTTCAACTTGTGCTTCCAACATCTTGCTCTTTTTGAAGTCATGTGCCAAAGCATTTAAGCAACCAGAAAAATCTTTTGCAAGTTTAACCCAACTATCCCCAAATACGTCATCAGGAATATTCATAGCATAGAACCTGGCTCCAGTTGTTGGATCTTGTTGTATCTGTATAAGATTCAAACAGAATGCAAGCATCAGTGTTGGCTTGACCTCTTTCAATAGCTCGCTTGCGTCCAATTCAAAAAGTGAGGGAATAGATTTGGCAAAGCTTTCTGTGTGTAACACCATCCTATTCAAATCCTTTTGTGGCGCAGCTAGCAGTCTGTCGTATTTTTCCTTCAGTGTGGTCATATTTTCAAGGTAGCGCAAAGGGAATCCAGCATTTGCATATACCACTACAATTTGGTTTGGTTTGAAGTTTTCTGATAGGTCGCCGTCCGTAAAGTTTGGAACAAATCCAGGGAATTTGTTTCGGAAGGATGTAACAAGTCTTTCTGTAAATGCCCTTGCTGAATCATTCTCTGCTCTAGGCAAGGCTACTTGAAGCATAGTCATCATTTGACCGGCATTGCCTTCAATAATCTTACTAGTTTCATTTGGATTAAACTGTACGTAAGACTTTGCATAATCTATGATAATATCAACAAACTTCTCGATTTTCTCTTCTGTGTTAAGTTCAACCTTTAGTTTGTCTAAAATGTTGACACCGACCATCTTCATCAAGGGATCGTTCTTTGCTACGTCTTCCATTGCCGCGCGTGCATTCTTGGTACAGATATCAAGAATGATGTCAGACGTTGTATCTATATCCATTGTTGAATA
>JAEIGA010009117.1_pt1 | contig 15011 bp, 22 predicted proteins | sample 9270691 | NCBI WGS metagenome assembly JAEIGA01 (sample SAMN17057246, study PRJNA624740) | gut metagenome | biome: biome; isolation source: fecal sample | host: Bos grunniens | place: China: Xizang | collected 2019
GTGGTAGATATATACGGTATATATTTGCGCCCCGCCGGCCAGTCTTCCCTATACCGGCCGGATTAGATCAGAACAGTTGCAATCATTCATGATGTGTGATATAATGGACTTAACTATAAAGATAGGAGGTGTTCAAATGGACTTTGCTAATGTACTGGCTGCTATCGGCTCTGTTGGCTTTCCGATTGTAGCCTGCTGCGGTATGGCTTACTTTTTCAGCCGCGTAAACGCTAACTATAGAGCAGATATCAAAGAGATAACGGCGCAACATAAGGAAGAAATGGACAAGATGACTGTTGCTATAAATAACAATACTATGGCCTTACAGCGGCTGTTAGATAAAATGGAGGATGGTGATAAATGAACGTAACATTTTATAATTTTTCAAAACGTCGGAATTCAACCAAACAGCCGACCAGCACTGGGACCGTGAAGGACTGTAAACTGAAAGATAACTGCAGCATACATGATCCTGTTATTATCTGTGTTGGAAGCACGGTAACATATAACTACGCGCATATATCGGCCTGGAACAGGTATTACTTCGTTACTGATGTCGTATTCCTGGCTAATAATTTAGTCGAATATCATCTGACTGAGGATGTACTGGGCAGTAATAAGACGGCCATAGGTAACAGTACTGCATATATTGCTTTTGCTTCTACCGGATTTGATTATTATATGCCAGACGCCCGGCTGGCTCTTGGATCGCAGAAGACTGCAGGACATCTCGACGGTCCTAACTGGTTTAATGACAGTCATTATCTTTTAGCCGTATTCAATGACAGCAACGGTGCTTCAGATGTAGCCGGAATGTCTACGGTATACTATCTGACAGAAAGTGAGCTGAGAGTTTTTAAGGCCTGGATGTCGACGACTACGATAATGGATGCACTACGCGCATATTTTCAGGGTGATCCTATGCAGGCGATCTTTTCTTTGAAATGGATACCATATACCATACCTGGCGTACATTTAGCGACTACAAACGGTATTAGCATAGGTAATCAGTCCTGGAATCATACCGGCGTGTCATATGTCAAAGATTATGCATTTATAGAGTTATCATACGGCTTCTCACATTCAATGGTATATACGTCAGACTTTCGCGGATTTTCGCCGTATACGACAGGCATTTTGTATCTGCCAGGTATTGGTACTATGCCGATAAATACCGGTGATTTTGTTTTATCTGAAAATATAACAGTTAAATGTCATATCGAAGCCGTGACAGGCTCCGTGATGTATACCATAGAAAAAGGCAGCACCGGTATCATCGTCGCGTCAGCTTCGACAAATGTCGCTGCAGATGCTCCTCTTGGCCGGTCAACGATCAATGCTGCCGGTGTTATGTCTGGACTGTCGGGCGCTATCGGAGGAGCTGCTGGAGCGTTCGTAGGACTGGCGACAAATGATTTGATAGGGGCTGCCGGCGGTGCGTCTCAGGCAGTATCTTCTGGTATCAATCTTGTACTGGCAGCTTCGCAGCATACCGCATCCATAGCCGGCGGTATCGGCTCCAGATGCTCATCATCAATACCGCACGCTATATACTCTGAGTATTACATAGACACAGAAAACCCTGACGATACAAATTATATATCACATAGAGGCCGGCCGGTCAACAAGGTTGACTCTGTCGGTGATTATCCAGGTTTTGTGCAGTGTCTTAACGCCAGCGTAGCACTTAACGCCAGCGAGCAGGAGATCCGAGAAGTTAATGACTTCCTGAACTCCGGCATTTATTACGAGTAAACCTATATTATTTACACCTTTTCTATATTTTCTAAAATCCCGGTATTGCAGTGCCGGGATTTTCTTTGTAACAAATGTTACATATTGACATTTTTCTACAAATGTAGTATATTTAGGACACGAGGGCGGGGCAGATGGCCGGAGATCATCACCGTAGGGTGCCGTGCCTGCCTGATCAGCAATCAAGCTCCGCCCATATTACTAAACGGAGGTATATAATATGAAAATCGGAGATATCATTACATTAGCATTAGCGGGCTATAAGTCCGAAGAAATGAAAGAGCTGACAGCCGCCGGATATACTGCCGATCAGTTAAAAGATTTAGCAAAGGCCGGATATAAACCGGCAGAAATAAAAGAACTTCTTACGCTGGTAGATGAGGACGCAGGCGGCCAGAAACCGACAGAGACCCGGCAGAAAGATGCTGCGCAACCTGAAACGGCGAAACCCATAGAAAAACCTGCTGAGGCCGACACTTCCAGTGTTGAAGATAAACATAATGAGGAAGTCGCTAAACTCCAGAAGCAGATAGCAGAGCTGCAGGCACAGAACAGTAAAAAGGATATCTCAGGAGAAAAGACAGACCCTCAGACTAATCTTAATAACATTGTAAGAAATTTTATGTAAAGGAGAAAAGAAACCATGGCTAGAACACTAACCCCTCTTGATTGCTATGCACTGATCAACGCCATAGCAAAAGAAGCGACCGGCCAGGAAAGCACACTTCAGGCGATTGACAGCTCGTCTTTCGTGTCCGTTGGTGAGTCAATCCTCAGGACCGGAACTGAAAACACACTAAATGCTTTGTCAATGGTACTTGGCCGTACATTCATGGCCGTAAGACCTTATGAAGCAAAGCTTCGTATTTTTAATGCCCCGAATAATGGATTATATGCTAACAGAATGCGCAAGATTTCTTTCTATTCACGCAACGCTCAGGCGTCAGGAGCATTTAATACTAACCTGTACACCAACCATGCTATGGGATATGATAATGGTAACAATTCTGGCAACTCTGTACCCTCAATGTGGCAGCAGAACGCACCTGTTCCTATGGAGCTGAACTTTGGAGGCTCCTCAGTATGGGATGACAGTACTACCATTTATGAATGGCAGCTGCAGCAGGCGTTCAGATCTGAGGATAGTTTTGCATCATTCATGGCCGGTGTACTTACTGAAAAGGGTAATGATATCGAGTCCCAGAAAGAAGCATATAATAGAATGACTCTGTTAAACTATATGGGCGGCCTGTATGATATGACGCTTGGCGGTGTAGCTACGATGGCTATAGATCTTGTCGCTGCATTTAATACTGAGTTTAGCACAAGCTATACCAGAACGGATGTACTTACTACCTATTATAAAGATTTCCTGGCGTTTGTAATTGCCTATTTGAAGAAGACAAGCAACATCCTGACCAACAGATCTAAAAAGAATCACTGGTCACCTGCTAAGACAGTAGACGGTGTAAGTTACTCACTGCTTCGCCATACTTCAAAGAGCAAGCAGCGCCTTATCATGTACCGTCCATTCTGGATTGACGCAGAAGCAAGAGTGCTTCCTGAGATATTCAATGATGAGTATCTGAAAGCGCCGCAGTATGAGGGCGTAGACTTCTGGCAGAACGAGCTTAACCCTGCCTCAATCAATGTTACCCCTGCCGTTCCTAATGCTTCAGATCCTACTTCACAGATCGCCGGTACTCCGGTAGTGCTTGAGTATGTGCTTGGCGTTCTCTATGATGAGGATGCTATCATGGTAGACTATCAGTTTGATGCTTCATATTCAACACCGGTTGAAGCCCGCAAGGGATATAGAAATATCTTCTGGCATTTCAGGAAAAACGCAATCAACGACTTTACCGAGAATGGTATATTGCTTTATCTTGGTGCAGGCGGTGTATAATTGACGTCATCATGATTTTGTTATATCTCCGTGATGTAGCCCGGTTTAACGGCCGGGCTATATTTACAGAAAGGAGCGGAAAATGGCATATTTTCCTTTAAATTATGAACAGCTGAATATTGCCGCAGGCCGCTATAATCCGTCAATGGTGGAGTCTTTTAATAATGAAGTCTTCTGGATCTGGGAGCGGGCATTGTTCCAGAGAGCATGCAGCACGCTAATAATCACCATGCCGGAAGTATGGAAAGCGAACAAGGACCTGTTATACTGGTGTTTGTTCGCTTATGGATATGTCGGCTGCGGCGAGCTGCCGGAGCTTGGCAAATGGTTTAACCCTGGCACGTTCTGCGGATATGATTTTTATTACAGGCCGACGACCTTTTTATTATGCAATCCATATTATAAAGGAAAGAAGCAGGAATTCACCATTGGAAAAGATTGTGAATTGATCAAACTTACGCCGGATTATTACGGTATCTGGGAGGTGATCACCTACTATGCAGAAAAGCTGGCCGTACTGGATGTAGCGATAAATACAGCAATTATAAATTCAAAATTTGCTTATATCGTCGGAGCAAAAAACAAAGCAGCATCTGAGGTACTTAAAAAACTCTTTGATAAAGTCAATAAAGGTGAGCCGGCTGTGTTCTTTGACAAAAAGCTGGCCAACGATGGCATAGATAAAGAAGAGCCCTGGCAGTTCCTGCTGCGTGATCATTTAAAAAATTCATACATCGTTACGGATCTTCTCAGAGACTTCCAGACAGTGATCAATGACTTTGATACTGAGATAGGTATACCAACGCTGCCATATGAGAAAAAGGAAAGATTGGTTACGAGCGAAGCAGAAAGCAAACAGATTGACGCCACAAGCCGCAGCATCATATGGTATGATACCCTGAAAGACAGTTTTGAGCGTGCTAATGAGTTCCTGGAATTTTCCGGTAATGATAAATTAAAAGTAGAGCTCCGGTATAAACCAGAGGAAGGAGGTAGCAATGAGTACAGCGAAAATAACACTGTTCGGGATGTACAAATGGATGCAAGACAGCGAAGATGATTTATTTTTCAATATGTCACTGCCCCCTTTAATGGATAAAAGTACCTTAGTGAATACCATACTAGCAAAAGGTGCAGAATTTGAAGTCTTGCACGGAAACCCGGAATTCATAAAGGATATGATAGGTATATGGTCGTCCCGCTGGTACTCGACTCTCGACCGTTGGAGCAAGGCTTTAGCTATTGAGTATAACCCTCTGGAAAACTACGACCGCAGGGAAGAATGGACTGACGCAGGAAGCCGGGGCAAGAATACGACATCAGACGGCACATCATCCAGCGCAAGCACGAACACCATATTAAATAAGGAAACGCAGGCTGACAGCGGCACCAACACCGGCACGACCTCTACTGCTACCAGTAGCACCGGCACGAATGAGCATAAAGTATCTGCTTACGATGCATCAACTTACCAGCCGGAAAGTCATGACGACAGTACAGACCGGAATCATGAGACGCGTGTTGACAGTAATAAGATATCAAACACACGCAGTATCAATGGCAGTAATACTGCGGTAAACAGTTCCAATGCAAAGAACAGCGAAACAGGTACTGAACGTGAGCATAACACTGCTATACATGCCGGCAGGACGCACGGTAACATAGGTGTTACGACATCCCAGCAAATGCTACAGTCAGAGCTGGATATAGCCCGCTTCAATCTGTATGACGAAGCAGCAGACCTGTTCCTGCAGGAATTCTGCGTATATACATATTAAGGAGGTATTAATTATGATAGTGATAGCAATCAACAGGACTGATTTTCAGGTACGGCAGTACAACAGCGTAACAAGTATAACCATCACAGACTCAGCTATTTCAATAGTACACGCTGGCGGTACTTATTCACTAGGCCGTGCTGACTGGATAGTGCAGTTCGTTAATGATTAGGAGGTAGAATGATGTTTGATAATAAATATCCTTATACAGACTTTCACGAACTCAATCTTGACTGGTTTATGGGAGAGTTCAAAAAGTTAGTCGCTGAATGGGAAGAGACCAAAGGTGAATGGAACACGCTGCATGATTATGTTCAGAACTACTTCGAGAGTCTGAACGTGCAGACAGAGATCGATAATAAGATCAACGCTATGATCTTAGACGGAACTTTCGCCGATATCGTCAGCCCCTTTGTCACCGCTGCCCTACCTGCTCTTGTAGCCGGACAGCTCCCGGATGTAGTGGCTGCACAGATATCTTCTGTAGTGGCTGCCCAGATATCCGCAGTAGTGGCTGATCAGTTGCCCACCGTAGCTGCTGCCGCTGCCGCTCAGGAAGTTAGCGCATGGTTAGCCGCTCATATTGATCCTGATACCGGATATGTGATTGATGACAGTCTGACCGTATCACAGGCGGCTGCAGATGCAAAAACTGTCGGTGATGAGATCGATAAATTAAAAAGTGCAATCGAAACACTGGATGACGCCGTAATGGCTGAGTCTATTGAACCTTATGTACTTAATATACAGTCAGACGGCTATTACAATACCACAGGTCAGTTTGTTTCATCGTCAGACCGTAGATATGCTATTATCTCTCCTGTATCTGAAGGAGAAACATATTACTTAACCACATATCTAAGGTCAACCGCTATTCCTGGAATTGAGTTTTTTAATAACTCAACATTTATATCTTACCAGCTGCCTGGCGACGGAACTGATAAAGTCTATACAGATTATGAAATTACAATTCCGACCGGTGTTAACAAACTGATAGTTCAGAACGCCAACTTGAATTCTGTTTTCTCAATGAAAAAAGGTGGCATATTTGTTAGAAATGTGTATACAAAAGCGGAAGCAGACAGTTTGTTTCAGCCTATCGGTGGTAGTGGCGACCAGTCTGTATATTTCAAAGGAACAATCACAGTTAATACCGATTCTGATTTGATACCCACATCAACCGCGACACTCAGCACATTCACAGGCGATTTTACAAACGGGTTTACACACCCGTCTGGTACTGATTCCGGTCGGATTCAAATTTACAATGCAACCGTTGCACAGGGTAATTACATTCTTGAATTTGATACAACATATACAGCTGGTGAATGTGTGCGTTGTGGGTTTGCAAACGATTATAAAAACTATGCGTATAATGGTGGCAGTCATATTATAATGCCTATTGCTAATACAGATGGTGATAAATATCTGTATATCAATAGTGTATACGCTGGTGAATATACACTTACGAATTTCGTATTGAGAAAAATCAACACAGAAGGTTCAGAAACGGTAACACTTACTGTTAATACAACATTGAATATTAACAACACTGACAATCTGGGATTTTGGAATGTAATACTTGGTTACAACACCGCCGATAACGCAGTCGGCAGTACACGCATGATTGCAATAGGTAACAATGCTTTGGCACAGCTTCAGGGCGGTCATAGAAATATTGGAATAGGTACATTTGCCATGTCGCAGATGACAGGCGGCGAAGGTAATGTATCTATGGGTGCTGATTCCATGCTTGAAGTACAAAGAGCAAACCATAATGTTGCGATCGGCAGGGAAGCCTGTTATAAAGGTACACTTTTGTATGATAATGTAGCGGTGGGACATTCTGCGTTGTTTGGGGCAAGCGGTTCAGAAAGCTATTACAATGTGGCTGTCGGATCGAGCGCTGGGGCAAAAGCCACAGGACACTGGGGAACATTTGTAGGCTATCAAGCCGGCTACAATATCACCAGTGGCTACGGCAATACTATGCTTGGATTTAATACACTTGGAAGCGCCAGCGGATATGACAATACATGCGTTGGAAAACAGGCCTCGTTTAATAACGGCGTCCATGGTTCAACGGCAATAGGCACAGGAGCGGTTTGTACAAAATCAAATCAAGTGATCATCGGTGGTTCAAATGTCACAGAGTTTGTGCTTAAAGACAAAAAAATCATATTCAATGAAGATGGTACAGTGTCATGGGAGGCTGTAAATTAAAGAATTACTGTTTGAAGAAAGAAAAACCCCGGCCATATAGCCGGGGCTTTCTTTGTTTGGAGACGCTTATAGAAAAATGAAATATGTCTAATCAAAGGGAAGCTCGTCGTAGTCATCCGGGACTTGCATAAAGTCACCATCGCCACCACAGCCCCCGGATCTTCAATCGTCAGCCTCATCCAGCGCTTTTTCCGCTGCTTCTGCTGCACTGTCAAGCTCTTCCTCGGAAAAGTCTTTATCTACGTAGACATAGGACTGATACTCATCTTTCTTGTCTTTCCAGCTGGGAAAATTAATCCAGGTATTATCATCTGTCTGCATGAGGCGACAGCCCTTAATCGTGATCACTCCGTTGAGTGTCAGCGACATAGGGGTAATAGTACATTTTTTCGTGTCAGTCTGGGAGTCGGGATAAAGGCGGCCGGAGTACTTGAATTCCTTACCGTCGTACTCAAACTCGATGAAATTGTCTTTCTTTTTCTTTTTGGTTTCTTTGCCTTTTCTACTCATGGTATTATCTCCTTGTAATTAAATAATTTTTATTAAATCATTGCGGTCTTTTTCCGCAATCATTTTCCAGTCACCGGTCAGCAGCTGTAAGATGTTGCCGCTTTCTTCATTATTCCTGCAGATATATTCAAAAGTAGTCATTGCTTCTTTACAGTCTGCAGCTAAGAATTTCTTATATAAAGTCCTTTTGGCGTTCTTCCTGTTTAGGATCCTAGCCACTTTGAATAATGTTAAGGTCTTCTGATGTTTGGCAATATATGCTTTGCATTCTGGATAGTTAAGAGGGCCTGTTACCGATATTTCCTCAAAAAATGTGCCATATGCACATACGACGCCGGTATTAGGAGTCACTCTTTTTATGAATAGCCGATTCATTATATACCCCCTTTCCGTAGCTCATAACTAATGTCAGGATATCCATGATATCACTATTTGTCAGCCTGGCCATGGATCCTTTACACTTATCACGCAGCCTGCAGTAATCACAGCTTGTCAGGGTTTTGCACTCATCATGCCAACGTTTCATAAACTCGATAGCACCTATCATGTCAGCCTCCTATTCTTTATATAGAAGCTCAGCCCAGGTATAGCGGCCTACTATGCCGTCAACCGTGTGTCCGGTCGTCTCCTGGAACGTCTTTACTGCATGCTCCGTGTTAGATCCAAATATACCATCGATCGCCAGAGCCTTTTTATCAGCTCCTTTTAGTCCCAGTCCCTTTAATATGGTCTGAACGAGTTTTACATCTGAATTATTACTTCCTGCCTTTACTTCCCTGAAAGAAAACCGGAACTCGTCGGGCTCTGGCGTCGGTTTGGTATCATACTTTATAAAAGGAAGCTTTCCGTGCTTCAGCCACAAGCGCTGCTTTGTAGCTTCTGTTTTCGTCAGGATGTTCGATATTACTGTCATCTGCACGTTGCCATCCCACTTTGGCGTACACTCTATGGCAAAAGCTCCGCCTATGTATATGCCACAGTGGCCGGTAGTGTAGAGCATCTCACCCGGCGTAATATCTGAGAAGTCAGCAGATACGGAGCTACACATATTTATAAATGAAAGCTCGTTACCGTCTGGCACGTCATTAGAAGCATACACGGCGCCGCCATAGAGTTTATCTGTGTTAGCAGCCCAGCCCCAAAGGATACCCTTTATCAGACCAATGCAGTCAAATGCAAAGGTATCCTCGCTTGCTGCTTCTATCTTCCTGCGGACTTCCTGCCGTCTGTTATACTCATACGCTTTAATGCAGCGGGCTTTCATGCTGGCGGTGAGCGGTGCCCCGAAGCCCCCCTTCACATAGAGTGTCTGTCTGGCAGCGGCCAGCCGTGCCTTTTCTATGAATTCATTAGCAGTCATCACTATTGACATCTTCTGTTACCTCCTTATTTATCCTGTCAAACCATTCCTGCACTGGCTGAAAGTGATCGAAGCCTTCTGCTTCAGGATATCTGAAACAGCAACCTAAACAATTACGCTGGCCTGTCACGTATTCTTCGCAGAACGGGCACTTATTATACTTATTAAGAAACTCATTCAATGTCATCTTTTGTAGCCTCCATGATATAGGATGATACCAGGGCAGCGCCAAGGCCGGTAAATGTAATGATTATGGCCGCGTTGGTATTGCTGTCAGCGGCTGCCATTCCCAGAAAAGCTGCCAGCATGCCGGCGCCAAATATGACGCCGCTAATGCTATTTATGATCTTTTTCATGTCTCGTCCTCCTTGACTTCTTCCAGCCCGACATCGGTCTGTACTTCCTGCTCAGCTTCCGGGTCCATCTCATAGTCGTCATCGACCTCCTTTTTGAATAATTTATGAATACTGTACCAGCTTTCAATACTGCGGTAACAGTCTCTGCATAGATCTGCCAGCGGCAAGTATCGACAAGCAGACCTTTGTATTTGCGTAACGGTCAAGACTCTCAAAGTACTTGCCGCAACGGTCACATTTATAAGCTCTCATTGTGCACCTTCTTCCATTCATAATATACTACTATATCATATTTTGCCGACGGTGTATAAGATCTGAATTTCTTCTCAAGAAATTCCTCTGCTGCCTGGACACTTCCAAAATCTTTTGGCTCAGCGTACCTTTCAAACTGTCTGTTTACTGAATAGGCAATGCGCATATGGCCGTCGACTTTTACGACATTGACACAGTTTAAGTTTACCATTTACTTTCCTCCTATACATAGTCACCACCGCACCAGTAGTCAACATTTCCGTCTGACTTTTTGATAAATATTATCAGACCGTCAATAGGATAATTGGCTCTGATATCTCTTACGGCATCCTGCCAGCTGTCCTCGTATGTTACCGCATAACTGGTATCAACGAACTTGCATACACGATAGCTTCCTCTTACAGCTACCCATTCAACCAGCCATAATTTTTCATTGACAGCATTCATGATTACACCTCCCTGTCATAGATATAAGCCAGTTCTGATATGGTCTTCAGTCCCAACATCTGACGCAGGATCTTTCTTGCTTCCATCCAGTCAGAAGCTTTGATGATCACATCATAGGTCCTGTCATCATTCATGAGCATGTACACGATTCTAAAGTTTTTCATATTATTATATCTCCTTTCCGAAACAAAGTATACCTTGTTTCTGAAACAAAGTATACTATACTTTTAGGGATATGTCAATACTATAAATCAAAAATTTTCTTATAATTTACTATCAGGTCATAATCCGTGAATTTCTCAAAGGTGAAGCGGTCTTCTATCGTCTCCGCTCTCAGGTCACGGATAAAATCATAAAAGAATTTCTTCTGTTGGTTTTCCCGGCTCAGATCGTAATGATAAGGCATATTTCCAGCGCTCCTGGAAGCGTAATACCAGCCATCCTTTACGTATATGTAGGTAGTCTTTTTCTTGTACTCATAGCTGCATACCGGCTTGTATCCTTTTAGGTTTTTCTTATACACATTTGTAAAATCATCATATGCAAAGTGCCCGCCAAAAGCCATGTCCGCCCATTCAGTGCCTGACATTGCTATTTCTACTGCCGACTTTTCAGTCTCCGCAGCATAGCCGGCGTTGATGAAGTGTAGCAGGATCTTCTTATCTTTCAGGTACTTATATTCAGTAGACTTCATGTCCATGTCTACTGCATAGTCGACTACATCAAAGAGCATGAACACCGGGTTATTGACTTGCTCAGCGTTGGCAAGACATACGAGCTTTAACTCTTCCTTGCCCCTGAGCATCCTATCACGGCGCACGGTCATATAGATAGAAAGCAGCTGTTCACCCTCAGATCTGGATACGCGCTCACCCTTTCTCGGGATAAACTCATCAAATATCATATAGTCAACCTCGGACATGTCGAAGCCTTTTACAGTCTTTGTATCAGACAGAGCGCATACATAGCCGATTGGGTTACCGTATGCTTTGCCCTCAAGATCTGCCTTGTAGATGCCTGCGACGGACTTTTTAATCAAAACCGGCTTGTAGTTCCAGCCAAAGTCACGGTTTAACGGCTTAAAGGGTGAGACGTCAAAAACGACGCCCTTTTTGCTGCCATCAGTACAGAGCATTTCAACGTCATCAATCGTTCGCTTTATGAAAAGGAAAGACTTTTCATGTTCTATCATGAAACGCAGCGTCGAGTAGGTCTTGCCGGGTCCTCGCTTGCTCCAGCACAAGTACGCGAACGCGTCAGGGTATGCTTCAAAGTCATCTTTAATATCGTAATAATTCATGATCATTTTCTCCTATACAGATCATCATCAAATATCTTTATTGCTATCTCTTCCTCAAAGTACTTCTCCCAGTCGACGTCACGCACACTATCTAATAGGTAAGAAGCCGGTGACAGATCGATAGAGTCGGCTCTTTCGTTCCCGTTGGCATCAGTCCAGATATCGTCTTCGACAAAATATGTATGCTGCTTCTTTCCGGTCGTCTCACCATCAAAGATAAATCCTGTCCGGAAATTTCGGATATCGTCTTTCAGGCATACCCGGCCGGCTTTGGGAACACCGGCGACAGTGATTTTGAGCAAACCACTTTTTGCATCACGGCAGCAGTATCTTTTTGCTCCAACGGATACGAACTCGCTATATGTTCCGTCCAGTTCGCATATGCCAAGCCAGTACTCGCGACCATTATGCAATACGCCGCCATAACCCCTGTCAGTCAGGCGCTTCTTGCAGCTCTCATTATATGCCGCCAGTTTCTCTTTATCCCAGTTCTGGCCATAACAGCTGTCAGTATCGGAATACAGCCAAATTCCAGCACAGGATCCAATAGTAAACAGATTACGAAACGCTATGGAAGTTACCCAGACACCCCATTGATACGGCAACACTGAGCGCGGATTTTTCACATACTTTTCGTATATCTCCTCGGGGTTTTGGTCGTCAGAAATATTATACTCACCGGACTGGTAATCCTCTTCGATCGTCAGTTTGACCGGTTTTTGCACCGTCATACCATACAGGGAATTTAACTTTGCTTTCGCTATTGAATACAGTACAGGATCCCCGCCTTTAAGTTTTGTCTTGGCAACGAAGCATTCGTATATATAATCGGTAAACCAGCGCGGCAGGAAGTCTTTTGTGCAGAAATGCACGTCGACGCAGTAGATGCTATCATAGTCATACTGCTGCATGATCACTTCCAGATCTATCTCGTTTAAGTAAATCTCGAAGTATTCTGCACAGAGTATGCGGCCATTATCTTCTACTGCATTTATCATCTTCTCCGCCTTGCTCTTCTGCAGTGCTGGCATCGGGATGTCATCACTTTTCAGTCGGGGCTTCACGATCAGCAGTTTGAAGATATACGCGTAGTTTTCTGCATTCTCCAGGATGAATTCCGGTGTGCAGTTTTTGAACTTGCTGAATTTACCCATAGGGAATTTATAGGCCAGCATAGCATATGGATACGCGCTGGCCTCGTCAAATGCTTCGACTATCTCAGATACTACACGTTCTATATAATGCCGGTTGTTATGGGTATAGCCGCCGTGAAACACTTTTTCCAGCAGACACTGCACATAGTATACAGGTACTATCTTCAGAAAAAGATCCCTGCCTCTGTTATTCTTCGCACGCTTCCTGACTTCCTCTCGGGGTATGCCGGTCGCCGTGAGCGGCAGGCTGCAGACATCTTTGTGCAGCACATCCATGGTAGACTGGATGCACTCAACACCAGCAAGCGTATCATGCTCTATATAGGTCTTTTCATGCGGCGTGAAGCGGCCGGACTGGTGCCTGATCTTATCATAGTCCCAAAACCCGCAGGCTTTCTGGTGCTTTACGTTCAGATCCTTAGCCCATTTATCCAGGGAACGCTGCGAGAGTATGAGCGAGTCACGCAGTATGATACCGTTCGCAAATTTAATACTGATAGGATAATGAGATTTGACATTAAGCTGGTGCTCCGGCGTGCTCCATTCCTGCATCATGTGTTTCCGCAGGAATACCCAGTCATAGGCCAGATTATGTACATATATGATAGTATTATCACCTGGCATGGCCATGATAATATTATTGACGCAGGTAATGAACTCAGACGGTTTATTACCATACAAAGTTACTATATTTTCGCCAAAAGCCCGCAGGGATATAGTCCAGGCGACTACATAGTTTTTACAGACGGTCCCGGGCTGTTCTTTTGAGGTCTCAGTGTCGGCCATGATGATTATATCATTATAGCTGTCACTGTTACCCCGGCCTCTTCTCTTTATGTATATGATCTTTTCTAGCAGTGAATAGTCGAAGTATTTAAAAAACCGGAAACTGTAGGAATTGTGCCTGATCATCCAATTCCTGCGGCTCTGGTATATGTCGGAGCGCCTGATCACTTCCAGCCCATAGCCTCCAGTACATCATCTCCGTACTTCTGGATAGACTCAAATACTAGCTCTTTCGTCATGCTGTCAGGCGCTTTAATGTCTATCTGGTCCTGTTCTTCAATCTTGTCAAGTATGGCTTTCTCATTCTTACGCAGCGTAACAAGGACTTTAGCAGTAACAGTACTGTCAAAATCATCTGTCATGTTTTTTGCAAAGTCGGACTCGAAAAATTTGCCGAGCTGTTCCCAGGTAAGATGAGTCCCGTGATGAGCATTGAAAGTATCGGCTTTCTGTTTATATACTTCAATAATACCCTTTTTGGTTGATGTCGGAGCTTTCAGGAATGTCTTTATATCCTCTATCTTAGATCTGAGCGCTGACTCGCTTTTTGGCGGTTTAGTATTAAATCTTGTCGCGTCTTGGCCAGACCATGCTTTTATATCACGCTGAGCCCTGGCATATGCCCATTTAATCGCAGTCCTGAAATTCTTCTGATTAGAGTACTGTTCAAGACGGACTAGTCGCTGGTCCGCGCTTTTGGCCAGTGTCCGGTATATCCGGACAAGATCGTCATAGTTATCCGGCATATTGTAGCCAGGTTTCAGTATATCTGACGTACTGGCTATCTGCCGCTTTGTCTCGCCTGCTCTTGCGCCTTTTCCTTTTGCCATGATTAACCCCTTTCTGTCAATAGATCAATGACTGAGAGCTGCAGTGCGGCCGCTATCGTCTCTACTGTATTCAGATTGGCAGCATGCTTGCATGTCTCATAATAGATTATAGTCTTGCGTTCAATGCCGGTCATGTTGGCCAGCTGCAACTGCGTCAACTTGCGCTTCTTGCGTTCCTGTCGCAGGTTGTTTGCTAATACTCTATCGATCATTTGTATACCTCCGTAAATGTTCATAATATAGTACATTGTATCACATCAGAACAGCAATGTCAATCCGGTATTTGATCTAATGAGGCCGGTATAGGGAAGACTGGCCGGCGGGGCGCAAATATATACCGTATATATCTACCAC